>JACDJB010000173.1_pt1 | contig 87826 bp, 96 predicted proteins | sample 7454121 | NCBI WGS metagenome assembly JACDJB01 (sample SAMN14253290, study PRJNA609438) | sludge metagenome | isolation source: sludge after 25d culture with pyrite | collected 2018-12-20 | reverse complement strand
GGGAATGGCTGGTGACAATCTTGGATTGTTATTACGAGGTGTCAGTCGCGAAGAAGTAGAGCGCGGCATGGTCATCGCCAAACCGGGCAGCATCACCCCCCACACCAAATTCATGGCAGAGGTATACGTGTTACGCCGTGATGAAGGTGGACGACACAAACCGTTCTTCCCTGGATACCGACCACAGTTCTACATCCGCACCATGGACGTAACTGGCTCGATCACCTTACCAGAAGGTGTAGAGATGGTCATGCCTGGAGATAATGTCAACATGATGGTTGAATTGATCGTACCAGTGGCATTGGAACAGGGTTCAAAATTTGCTATTCGCGAAGGTGGCCTGACCGTAGGCGCTGGCGTGATCACAAAGATTCTTGAGTAGGTGGTAAATGGCTAAACAACGTATTCGTATTCGACTAAAGGCTTATGATCATCGTGTTCTTGATCAGTCCGCAAAACGTATTGTAGATACTGCTGAACGATCAGGCGCGAAGGTAGTTGGACCAGTTCCATTGCCAACAAAAAAAGAGCGATTCACAGTTCGGCGATCAACTTTTATTGATAAAGATTCACACGAGCATTTTGAAATTCGCACACACAATCGATTAATCGATGTATTGGAACCGGATTCAAAAACTATTGACATGCTTATGCGGTTAAATTTACCCGCTGGTGTTGATATCGAAATTAAGATTTAGAAATTCAGAACGTTAAATAAGTTAGTGATTATTTGAGAAGGATAACGCCTGTTATCCTTCTCAAAATGTAGAAAACATGTTATATTTGAAAGGTTGCGGGTTTAACGAAAACCTGCTTCGTTTAGGCTGAGTAAGAGTGGTATCGTGCGCGAACTGGAAAAGATGCGGAGTTTTGCAGCGAACAACTTACTGCTCAGTATACGGGGATGATGCAGCTTAGCCCAAGCTGACAGTCCTGGCAATTTATAAAACAAGGAGAAAACTGAAATGTTGAAAGGGCTAATTGGCAAGAAAATCGGTATGACCCAGATTTTCGATGAAAATGGTGCCGCAGTTCCGGTAACCGTTATCGAAGCTGGGCCTTGTTATGTTACCCAGGTACGTACGGTTGAAGGTGATGGTTATACCGCTGTACAGTTGGGATATAACGAGGTAAAACCAAAACGCCTAACCAATGGACAAAAAGGGCATTTAAGTCGTAATAACCTTAATTTACCTCCTCTGAAGTTTTTACGCGAATTTCGCGTTAAATCGCCAGATGTAACTGAAGGTGACAAATTGTCCGTTGATGTCTTTACTGTTGGCGAGTTTGTTGATGTAGTCGGTACCTCTAAAGGTAAAGGTTTCGCTGGTGCTGTAAAACGCTACCATTTCCGTGGTGGTCCAAAAACCCATGGTCAATCTGATCGACACCGTGCCCCAGGATCAAGAGGTGCAGGTACGACTCCAGGTCGTGTCTATAAAGGCGCACGTGGCCCAGGACATATGGGTGACGAGCGGGTAACAGCGCAAAACTTAAAAGTTGTTCTTTTAGATGAGGAACGGAATCTTATAGGTGTGCGCGGATCAGTACCTGGGCCAAAAGGTGGGTTGGTGCTGGTTAAAGAGACACGAAAGAACTAAGGGAGCTGAGAGACTATGCAAGTAGATGTCTTAAACATTGAGGGTAAAAAAGTAAAAACTGTGGAGTTATCACCCGCAATTTTTGAAGCCCCAATTAACGTAGATTTAATGCACCAGGCTTTTGTTCGCCAGATGGCAAACGCTCGCCTCGGAACGCATGACACCAAGACTCGTAATGAAGTCGCTGGTGGTGGTCGTAAACCATGGCGTCAAAAAGGTACTGGGCGTGCCCGCCAGGGTTCAATACGTGCTGCGCAGTGGAAAGGTGGTGGCCGCATACACACTCCCCATCCTCGTTCACATGACAAAGCCATGCCGCGTAAAATGCGTCGGGCTGCATTGCGTTCTGCACTGTCTGTAAAAGCATCAGAGAACTCTATTGTAGTTGTTGATGAATTAGCATTAACGGATGTAAAAACTCGTGTGATGGCTGGTGTGCTGAACAACTTAGTTGGACAGGATACCGCACTGGTTATAATTCCAGAAAAAGCAGCGTTCGAGGAAGTAATTCGCTCAGCGAATAACTTACCCGGCACAAAAGTGCTTTTAGCTAGTTACATCAATATTCGTGATCTTTTGAAATATCAGAAAGTGGTATTTCCTTTAGCATCTCTGAATGTTGTAGAAAGTTTTCTGGGGTAGGTAGGAGGAAGCAATGACAACTATTTATGATATACTCCGCCGTCCTTTGGTGACTGAAAAAACCAATTACCAGGTAAATTCATTGCATCAATACGTCTTTGAAGTTGATGGAAATTCCACACGGACGTTGGTGAAAGACGCGGTTGAACAGATCTTTGATGTGAAAGTTTTGAAAGTGAATATTATCAATGTTCCTGCAAAACGAACACGCAGAGCACGTAGCCGAAGATTAGCGGTTCGCAATCCTGGTTACAAAAAAGCAATCGTTACATTAGCACCAGAAGACAGTATTGCAATCTTTGAAGGGGTTGAATAATGGCAATCAAGATTTATAAACCCGTTACCCCTGGTCAGCGTGATATGACCGGGTATAGCTTTGAAGAAATCACCAAATCAAAACCAGAGCGTTCGCTTATTGTTATTCGGAAGGCACATTCTGGACGCAATTCATACGGACGAATTACAGTTCGTCATCGCGGTGGTGGACAAAAACGCTACATCCGTTTGATTGATTTCAAACGTGACAAACGAAATATTCCTGCAACCGTTAGCGCTATTGAATACGATCCAAACCGTACTGCTCGTATTGCTTTATTGACGTATGTTGACGGTGAAAAACGATACATTTTAGCACCTGTTGGTTTGAAAGTTGGTGATACGGTTGTTTCAGGGTCAGAAGCTGAAATTCGACCTGGAAATAGCTTGCCAATCTCTCGTATTCCTCTCGGAACAATGATTCACAATGTTGAACTGAAGGAAGGGCGAGGGGGGCAAATGGTTAGATCTGCTGGGTCTGCTGCTCAGCTTTTGGCAAAAGAAGGTGACTATGCTCAAGTTCGTTTGCCATCTGGTGAAGTTCGCTTGGTACGCCAGGTTTGCTACGCGACTGTTGGTCAGGTAGGAAATTTGGACCACAAGAACATCAAACTGGGAAAAGCAGGACGGAAGCGCCATATGGGAATCCGCCCATCTGTACGTGGTACAGCTATGTCTCCAAGGGACCATCCACATGGTGGTGGTGAAGGTCGATCGCCTGTTGGTATGCCAGGGCCCAAGACGCCGTGGGGTAAACCAACTTTGGGATACAAGACCCGCCGGAATAAAAATACGAGCAAATACATTGTTCGTCGTCGTTCAAGCGGTAAACGCGGATAGATGTTAAAGGTTTGAGAGGATAATTATGTCTCGATCGTTGAAAAAAGGGCCATTTGTTGAGCCGAAATTATTAAAGAAAATAGAGCAGATGAATGCCCGTGGAGAGAAGAAAGTGGTTCGCACCTGGAGCCGTGCAAGTGTAATATTCCCACAAATGTTGGGTCACACAATTGCAGTCCACGATGGTCGCCGACATGTTCCGATTTATATAACCGAGAACATGGTTGGTCATCGTTTAGGTGAGTTCGCACCGACACGTACTTTCCGCGGTCATGTTGCTGAAAAATCTTCAAGAGGGAGATAGGATATGGCAACAGACATTCGCGCAAAATTAAGCTACTTACCGATTTCCGCACAAAAAGTTCGCCTTGTGGTGGACGTTGTTCGTGGAAAACCAGTGGTTGATGCAATCAATACATTAAAATTCTTGCAAAAAAGTGCTGCAAAGCCTGTAGAAAAATTATTGACCTCAGCTGTTTCCAATGCGGAAGAGAATTTCGGTATTAGCCGGGATGACTTGTTTGTTTACATGATCACTGCTGATGAAGCACCGACCCGCCGTTGGAGACGATTTGGTGCACGTGGTCGATTTAAACCGATCTTACGACGGACATCACATGTCAATGTGGTCTTACGTGAACGGGAATAAGATCCAGGTGATCAAGAGTTAACAAAGGAAATGTAGGAGATAATATGGGTCGAAAAGTTCATCCGATAGGATACCGACTGGGCATTATTCAGCCCTGGGAAGCAAGATGGTTTGCCAAACCGAATAGTTATGGTGATCAACTGAATCAAGACCTGGCAATCAGAAAGAGTTTGCAAGAGTATTCAGTGAAAGCTGGTGTTTCGCGAATTGAAATCGAACGCTTTCCAAGCAAAATTCGTGTGATCGTTCACACAGCAAAACCAGGGATCTTGATTGGTCGAAAAGGTGAAAATGTTAAAAAAGTCCGTAGTGACTTAGAAACATTAACCGGAGAAAAAGTGGATCTGGATATCAAGGAAATTAAAGTTCCTGATATAGATGCATTCCTGGTTGCTGTCAATATTGCAAGCCAGATTGAACGCCGTATTGCTTATCGTCGTGCAATGAAACGTGCAATTGGTCAGGCAATTCGCCAAGGTGCAAAGGGCTGCAAAATTCAGGTTTCTGGTCGTTTAGCTGGTGCAGAAATGGCACGCACCGTATGGTTGAGAGAAGGACGTGTTCCTCTGCAAACTTTACGTGCGAACATTGATTTTTCTCGCTATGAAGCCTCGACTACTTACGGTCAAATCGGTATCAAAGTATGGATTTACAAAGGCGACGTAATGCCCGAGGCGGAAGAGAAATTCGAACGCACTGAAGGCGTTTATGTTAGTGAGTAGTAAGGAGAAACAATTACTATGTTGATGCCAAAACGTGTTAAATGGCGAAAGCAAATGCGTGGTCGTATGCGCGGAAAAGCATTGCGAGGTGCTGAGTTGCTGAATGGTGATTATGGCCTGCAAGCACTTGAACCTGGTTATGTTTCAGCCCGCCAAATTGAAGCTGCACGTCGAGCTATCGTCCGATATATGAAACGACGTGGAAAGGTGTGGATTCGCATCTTCCCAGATAAACCATATACCAAAAAAGCTGCCGAAACTCGTATGGGTAAAGGTAAAGGTAATGTGGAATATTGGGTTGCTGTCGTCCGACCTGGTCGTATGATGTTCGAATTAGCTGGTGTACCTGAAGAAGCTGCCTTGCACGCATTAAAACAAGCAAGTTATAAATTTTCGATTAAAACAAAGGTTGTTGGGCGGACTGAAACAGTTGCAGGAGAACAAGAATAATGAAAACAGCTGAAATTCGAAATATGTCTGATGAAGAGATTCGCAGTCGTATCGATGACACTCGCCAAGAGTTAATGAACTTGAGATTTCAGGTTGTAACCGGGCAGTTAACTGATACCAGTCGATTAAAAAGAGTTCGTCGTCAAATCGCACAATTGGAGACAATTCTCCATGAGCGTGAATTAGCACGAACGCAGGAAGGTGAAGCATGAATAGTCGACGTCGATTAACAGGTGTTGTCACCAGCGATAAAATGATGAAGACCGTAATTGTTGAAGTTACAAGCACTTTTCGTCATCCACTTTACAAAAAAGTAGTTCATAACAAAAGACGCTTCAAAGCACATGATGAACTCGGATGTAATGTTGGCGACAAAGTTACGATTGTAGAAAGCAAACCGATCTCTCGCGAAAAACGCTGGGTTGTGCAATCAATAGTCCGTCGTACAGGCGAACCAGCTGACGCTGGAAAGATTGTTGAAGGAGAATAGGTATGATCCAGCAAGAATCTAGATTAAGAGTTGCTGATAATACCGGAGCTAAAGAGCTTTTGGTTATCCATGTTATGGGTGGCTCAGTAGTTCATTATGGTCGCGTAGGTGATATTGTTGTAGGAACAGTAAAATCTGCAACTCCACAAGGATCTGTGAAGAAAAGCGACATTGTCAAAGCGGTCATCGTGCGCTGTGCGAAAGAATGGCGTCGTGAGGATGGTTCCTCCATCCGCTTTGATGATAATGCTGCTGTTATTCTTGACGGCGAAACACAGAACCCAAAAGGGACCCGTATCTTTGGACCTGTTGCACGTGAATTACGTGAAAAAGGTTTTATGAAGATCGTCTCACTGGCTCCGGAAGTTCTGTAGGAAATGGTAGGAGTATAGCCAATGGGTACAAAAATTCGTAAAGGCGATACTGTTGTAGTAGTAACAGGTCGCGCTGAAGATAAAGGTAAAAAGGGCGAGGTGATTAAAGTCCTGACTGAAGATAAGCGTATTGTTATTCAAGGTGTAAACCTACGTAGCAAACACCAAAAACAAGTACAGTCACAAGGACGAACCATCAACCCTGGTATGGTACGCTTCGAATCATCAATTGATATATCCAATGTGATGTTGGTTTGCCCGAAATGTGGAAAACCAACACGGGTTGGAAAATCAGAACAAAGTGATAAGAAGTCAAGAATTTGCAAAAAATGCAATGCCTTAATTGATGAATAGGCCAGCTGGGAGTTAGAGAATGAATGTATTAAAAGAAAAATATCAAAACGAAGTTGCGCCTGTGTTAATGAAGGAATTAGGTATGTCAAACCGGAATGAGGTTCCTCGAATCACAAAAATTGCTGTCAATATCGGTTTGGGTGAAGCATTAGACAATCCCAAATCATTAGATGCAGCTGTAAACGATTTGAGAACAATTACCGGGCAACAACCAGTCGTTACCAAAGCTTCTAAAAGTATTGCTGCTTTCAAGCTTCGTGAAGGTCGTGAAATTGGTGCAAAAGTAACATTACGTGGTGATCGTATGTGGGCATTTCTAGATCGTCTCGTAAATATTGCTTTACCTCGTGTTCGTGACTTTAGAGGAATTTCCGCTGACTCCTTTGATGGACGTGGAAATTACACTCTTGGTTTGCGCGAGCAATTGATCTTCCCTGAAATTGACTTTGACAAAGTTGACAAAGTTCGTGGATTGGAAATCACAATTGTTACAACTGCACAAGATGATGATCAAGCACGTTTACTGTTAGGCTTGTTAGGCATGCCATTCAGAAAGGAATAATATGGCAAAGAAGTGTATGGAATATCGTGAAAAACGTCGAAAATATTCTGTTCAGGTGCGGAATCGCTGCTCACGCTGCGGTCGCCCTCGTGGTTATATTCGTCGATTTGGTCTGTGTCGTATTTGCTTCCGTGAATTATCACTGGAAGGGCAAATCCCAGGCGTGAAGAAATCTTCGTGGTAGTTCTCAGGTGGAGGTATTAGCATGAGTGTTAACGATCCAATTGCCGATATGCTGACCCGTATTCGCAATGGTTTGATGATCCAACAGGCTGCAGTTGCGATGCCAAATTCAAAAATTAAAGTTGAAATCGCAAAGATCCTGAAGGAAGAGGGCTACATTGAGGACTACGAGGTGGTTGAAGGTGAAAAGCCCTATTTGGCTACATTGAGAGTCAAATTAAAATATGTTGGAGAGCGTCGTTTTAGACGACCGGTAATTTCAGGGATAGAACGTGTCAGTCGCCCTGGACGCCGATACTATACAAAGAAACAAGACATTCCGTGGGTTCTCTCAGGAATGGGCATTTCCATTCTTTCCACACCTAAAGGTGTGATGACAGGGCAACGTGCCCGCCAGCTAAATGTTGGTGGTGAACTTCTCTGTAAAGTTTGGTAATCCTGGGTGTCAAGGAGGTAGAACGTGTCTCGTATAGGACGTTTACCGGTAACCGTTCCGGCTGGTGTGGAAGTCAAAATTAATGGCTTACAAGTTCATGTAAAAGGACCAAAGGGTGAATTATCTTATGAATTCAATCCTGAAGTCAAAATTGAACAAGAAGGCAGTGAGATTATTGTCACACGTCACAAAGAAGATGCACCTCACAGGTCTTTACATGGAACGACCCGGGCATTAATTCAAAATATGGTAACTGGTGTAAGCGATGGCTTCACTCGTGTCTTACAGGTTCAAGGTGTTGGTTACCGCGCCGAAATGAATGGAAAGAACCTGATGCTGTATGTTGGATATTCTCATCCAAAAGAAGTAGTACCGCCTGAAGGTATTAGTTTTGAAGCTGATACTCGTGCAGGTTTGATCAAAGTGATGGGTCATGACAAACAGCAGGTTGGTCAGGTTGCGGCAAATATTCGCAAGGTTCGCCCAGTAGAACCTTACAAAGGTAAGGGCTTATTCTATCAGGGTGAGCGAATTCGCCGTAAAGCTGGTAAGTCTGGAAAGAAATAAAAGGTGAACGTAAATGGCAAAGCTGAGTCGTAAAGAACAAAGATTGCGAAGGCATGCACGTGTGCGTAAATATATTAGTGGTAATGCAGAACGCCCCCGTTTGGCAGTTTTTCGCAGTAGTGAAGAAATTTACGCCCAGGTGATTGATGATATTGCAGGTCACACAATGGCTGCAGCATCAAGTATTGACCACACATTACGTGGTCAGGTTGAGGGTAAAACCAAGACAGAAAAATCTCGCCTGGTTGGTAAGCTGGTGGCAGAACGTGCGAAAGAAAAAGGAATCTCACGTGTCGTTTTCGATCGTGGTGGTTTTCGCTACATCGGCCGAGTTAAGGCTCTCGCAGAGGCAGCCCGCGAGGCTGGCTTGGAGTTCTAGGAAAGGAAAGGGCCTGACATATGGAAAAGAAAGAATTTCTTGGTATGGAACAACAACAATATGATGAACGCGTAATTGAAATCGCTCGTGTGGCAAAAGTTGTAAAAGGTGGTCGAAGATTCCAATTTCGTGTAGCAGTGGTAGCTGGCGATAATAATGGTCGTGTTGGACTGGGTGTTGGTAAAGCCAATGCAGTTCCCGATGCGATGCGCAAAGCTACAGAACGTGCCCACAAGAATATGAGAACGGTTTTTGTTTATAACACAACCATTCCGCATATTGTTAATGGTAAAGTTGCTGGCGCAAAAGTAATGTTAAAACCAGCCTCGCGAGGGACTGGTGTTATTGCAGCTGGTGGTGTTCGTGCAGTTTTAGAAGCTGCTGGTATTCGTGACATTTTAACGAAATCACTGGGTAGTGCTAATGTACTGAATGTCGTAAAAGCAACATTTGATGCTTTAGATCAATTAAAGTCACCTGAAGAGGAAGCAAGTCGGCGTGGTAAATCCGCGAAGGATGTTTTACCCTTCTGGGATAGGAGGAAGAATGCCTAAAAAGACTGAAGCAAAGAAAAAAATGTTGAAAATCACTTTGGTGAAAAGCGCCATAGGATATTCAGAACGCCATAAAGCTACTGTGCGAGCATTAGGTTTACGTAAGATGAATCAAACAGTGGTTCAGGAAGATAACCCAACCATTCGAGGTATGTTATCCAAAGTGAATCACTTGGTTTTAATTGAAGAGCAGGTGGAAGAATGAAACTGAATGACCTTATCCCCAACGAAGGTTCGCGAAAATCACGCAAACGAGTTGGACGTGGAATCTCTGCAGGACAGGGAAAGACAGCCGGTAAAGGAACGAAAGGACAAAATTCTCGTTCTGGTGTCGGTGGTAACCTGTATCGTCAGGGTGGAAATTTGCCGTTTTATCGACGTCTTCCATTTAAACGTGGTGAAGGATTCACCCCACCAAATCGTGTTGAATATAATGAAATTAATTTAAGTCAGTTAGCAAAATTCGAAGCGAATACTGAAATCACACCTGAATTTTTAGCTGAGAAGAATATGCTTCATAAAAATGGTAATCCAGTGGTGGTTTTAGGTCGTGGAGATCTTTCAGTGGCATTAACTATTAAAGTTCAACGTGTTTCAAAAACCGCTCAAGAAAAAATTGTAGCGGCCGGTGGAAAAGTGGAATTGATTGCTTAAATGCAATCACTAAAGGAGACCTATAGATGAAACGGTCCGCTTGGCGCTATTTATTCAAATCAGAAGATATTCGTAAGAAATTACTATTTACTTTGCTGTTCCTGGTTATTTACCGGTTTGCAGCCAACGTACCGGTACCTGGAATTAACAGAGAAGTGATTGCAGGATTGGTAAGTTCAGGTGGAGCAGCTGGTAATCTTTTAGGATTACTGGATTTGCTCTCTGGTGGAACGATTTCTAATTTTTCCATCCTGGCAATGGGCGTCTATCCTTACATTACAGCACAAATTATTTTGCAATTGTTAGTGCCGATCATCCCAGCTTTGGAAGCAAAGATGCGAGAAAACCCACGTGAAGGTCAGAAATGGATGGAACGCTGGACAGTGATCCTCACTGTTCCGATGGCGCTTCTTTCTGCAGTGGGACAGATCAACATTTTTAATTCCATGGCGCAACAATTAGGAGGACAATCAGTTCTGACCTTTCAATTTGGGTTTGCTGCCGGTAATGCAATACCAACAATAACGATCCTGGTTAGTATGATGGCTGGAACAATGTTTGGTATATGGTTAGGGCAGTTGATTTCAGAGTATGGTATTCCGAAACAAGGACTTTCTCTCATCATTTTCGCAGGTATTGTTGCTCAAATTCCGATTAACCTGGTACGGTTATTCTCTGATCAACAAAACGGTTGGTGGCTATTCCTGATGACGATTGTTATCCTGGTATTAACCATTTTTGCAATCGTTTTTGTTCAACAAGGACGCCGACATGTGCCAGTTCTCTTCCCAGGAAGAAGAATCGGTAGCAGAATGTCAATGCCTGTTCGAAGCAACTTACCGTTGATGGTCAATATGGCAGGTATGATCCCGTTGATTTTTGCTCAATCCATTATTACCTTCCCAGCAATTTTGGCTTCCTATTTTATGAATAGTCAAACAACCTGGTTGGCAAATTTTTCAACAGGAATTTACAACCTGTTCAATGGTCAAAGTGCAGCCTATGCAATCATGTTCTTCCTGATGGTAGTACTTTTTACATTCTTTTACACGGATGTATTGTTTGCACAGCAAAATTACGGCGACAACTTGAAACGGCAAGGTGCTCAAATCCCAGGTGTTTTACGCGGTGCCCCAACTCAGAAATATTTGACAAAGGTGCAGCGTCGTATCACTTTTCCAGGTGCGTTATTCCTGGGTTTGGTAGCTGTATTACCCTACATAGTCAACCTTTTCTTACCTCAGAGCATTGGAGGAGCCAGTCTCTTCCTGATTAACTCTGCTGGTTTGTTGATCGTTGTTGGTGTTGTACGTGATACATTTAACATCATTGAAACTGAACTCAAATTACACGGTTACGAAGAAAGTCTGATCAAGGGTTAATTAAGGAAAGTCTGATGGCAAAGTTTATTGTATTATTAGGTCCTCCAGGAGCAGGAAAAGGAACGCAAGCACAAATCGTGTCAAATACGTTGGGACTTGCTCATATTTCCTCTGGGGATATTTTTAGAGAGAATCTAAAAAAACAAACCGAACTTGGTAAACTTGCGCAAACATTTATGGACAAGGGAGCGTTAGTCCCAGACGATGTAACAATAGCAATGATAAAAGATCGCCTGAATCGTCCTGACTGTAATAAGGGAGCTTTGTTAGATGGCTTTCCAAGAACTCCCGCTCAAGCGAAAGCACTCGACGAAATGTTGAGTAAAAATGATCAAAAAATTAGTTGTGTACCTTATATCAACGTCCCGGCTGAAGTTTTAATTGAACGGTTGACAGGAAGATGGACATGTCCAACATGTGGATATGTTTATCACGAGAAGTTCAACCCACCAATTCAGGCAGGAATTTGCGATAAAGATCAAAGTGAACTTTATCAGAGAGCTGATGATAAAGTGGAAACTGTCAAAAAGAGAATTGATGTGTATTGGGAGCAGACTTCGCCATTGATTGATTACTATCAAGAAGGTGGCTTGCTTAATGAAATTGATGGCACTCAAGCAATTGAGGAAGTAACCACCCAGTTATTAGAGGCAATTAGAAGGAGTGATTCCAGATGATGTCCTGGGAACGTCAGATAACGATTAAGTCCAAACGAGAATTGGAAATTATGAGAACAGCTGGAAAAATTAATGCTGAAGCATTACAGGCGGTTGCAGATGCAGCAAAACCTGGCGTGACGACAGTAGAATTAAATGCGGCTGCAGATGCTGTTCTCAAGAAACATGGCGTCTATTCTCCTTTCATGAATTATCCTGGTGCATATCCTTATCCAGCAAGCACGACCATTAGTATTAATGAACAGCTGGTGCATGGAATCCCTGGTAATCGCGAATTGAAAGAGGGCGATATCGTTTCTGTGGATTGTGGAACGGTTTATGAAGGATTTGTAGCTGATTCTGCAATTACCTTTCCGGTTGGAAAAATTTCCGATGTTGCACAGAAGCTCTTACAAGTGACAGAAGAAGCTTTGTATGTTGGTATCGAAAAAATGGTTCCCGGCAATCGAGTTGGAGATGTATCTTCGGCAATTCAAAAATTTGTTGAAGATAGAGGTCTTTTCGTTACCAGAGAATACACTGGACATGGAGTTGGTAGGGATATGCACGAAGGCCCACAGGTTCCAAACTATGGTATTGCCGGAAGAGGAATCCTTCTCCGACCTGGCATGACCATCGCATTAGAACCTATGGTTCTGGTTGGTACTCCTGCAACAAAAACATTAAAAGATCAATGGACAGTTATCTCAGCAGATCATTCATTAACAGCTCATTATGAGCATTCCGTTGCCGTTACGGCTGATGGACCGCTCATTTTGACTTTGTTGGATGACGGCACTAAGCCTGGACGAAAAATATAAGTGAAGGTATAATTGCAGCTTTGGCTGTAAATTAGCAAGATGAGGAGAAGTGATGAAAGTATCACCATCGATTAAAAAAAGATGCACAAAGTGCAAAATTGTTAAAAGACATGGCAGATTAATTGTGATCTGCGAAAACCCAAAGCATAAACAGCGACAGGGCTAAGAGGACTTATGGCGAGAATTGAAGGTGTAGATTTACCGCGCAATAAGCGCATTGAAGTTGCCTTAACCTATATTTTTGGTGTTGGACCCACGCGAGCTCAAGAAATTTTGGCTTCGACGAGGGTAAATCCTGATACACGCGTTCGCGATCTTTCAGAAGATGAAGAAAATTTATTGCGTGAATACATCGCAAAAAATTTCGTTGTTGAAGGAGATCTTCGACGTGCTGTACAGATGAATATTAAGCGATTAGTTGAAATTGGCTGTTATCGTGGGTTACGCCATCGACGCAGCTTACCCGTTCGTGGACAACGAACCCGCACAAACGCACGAACCCGCAAGGGGCCAAAGCGTACTGTTGCTGGTCGTGGTCGTCGAAGAGGTGCAACCAAGAAATAATCCTGTTTGATTTATCGATTGGGATTGGTATTACCCCCTCTTAAATACCGCGGCAGCCCAATGATAATTTAACAGTGATATTTAGAGAACTGAATTAAGAGGTTAGTGAGGAAAAATGGCTCAAAACGTACGAACAGCTAGACGCTCAGCTTCGGCTCGAAAGGTGAAGCGACAATTAGCAACCGCTCAGGTTCATATTTTTGCTTCATTCAACAATACTATAGTGACAGTTTCCGATTTACAGGGAAACGCAGTTTGTTGGGCGAGTTCTGGATCATCCGGCTTTAAGGGTTCTCGTAAAAGCACTCCATTTGCGGCTCGCTTAGCGGCTGAACAAGCGCTAAAAACAGCACAACAAATGGGTGTTCAGGAAGTGGACTTGATTATTAAAGGTCCTGGTCCTGGTCGTGAATCAGCAATCCGTGCCATTCAGGGCATGGGCATTAAAGTCCGATCGATTGCAGATATTACTCCGGTACCCCATAATGGTTGCCGGCCACCGAAGAAACGCCGCGTCTAAATTATATTAAGAGAGGGTAGTTATGGCAAGATATACCGGTCCGGTATGTAAATTGTGTCGGCGCGAAGGCGAAAAGCTTTACCTTAAAGGTGCACGCTGCTATAGTCCAAAATGTGCAATAGAAAAACGTAATTATGCACCTGGCATACATGGTCGTGCTCAATCAGCTCGTTCTGATCGAGGTTCAGACTATTCACGCCAATTACGTGCAAAACAACGTGCTCGTCGCACTTATGGTGTGTTGGAACGTCAATTTAGAAGATACTATTCCAATGCGTTGAAAAAACGTGGTTTAACAGGTTTGAATTTACTTCAAATGCTAGAGCTGCGTCTTGATAATGTCGTTTATCGCCTGGGGTTGGCAGACAGCCGCAATCAGGCACGTCAATTGGTTAATCATGGCCATTTCTCAGTCAATGGTGTTAAATCCGATATCCCCTCAATGTTATTAAAAGTAGGAGATGAGGTTTCATTGCGTGAAAATTCAGCAAAACTTACTTTCTTTAAGGAATTCGCTGATATCGCTGAGAAAAAGACTCCATCATTATGGCTTGATCGTAATTTGGAATCAATGAGTGGAAAAATTACTCGTCTTCCAGAACGTGCCGAGATTGATGGTGTCCTTGATGAACAATTGATTGTTGAGTATTACTCACGGTAATGAGAATAATAATGAGTTCACTGAGTTATCTGGAAGGGGTGAAACGTGTGCGCCTTAAGTAGTATGGTAACGCCGAAAGTAGAACGAGAAGCCGAAGCAAGAAATTACGGTAAATTTATCATCAGTCCCCTGGAAAGGGGATACGGTGTCACCCTTGGCAATACATTACGCCGAGTACTGCTTTCCTCCTTGGATGGAGCAGCGGTCACTTCCGTACGAATCTCGGATGTCCTGCATGAGTTCAGTGATATCCCTGGCGTGCGAGAAGACGTAATTCAGGTGATGCTGCAAATTAAGCAATTACACTTAATTTTGCATGATACTGATTCAGCTCATTTACACCTGGAAGTGCGTGGCGAAGGTGTTGTTACCGCAGCAGACATTCAAGTTCCAGCTGAGGTAGAAGTTGTAAATCCAGAGTTGTATTTATTTACTGTTGATGATAATCAAACTCGGTTAGAAATTGATTTTACAGTTGAACGAGGAAGAGGTTATTCTCCTGCATCTGATCGCAGTGGCCGTTTACCCATTGGTGAATTACCAGTAGATGCAATTTATAGCCCTGTCCGTCGCGTAAATTACACTGTGGGATCAGCCCGAGTTGGTCAAAGTACAAATTTTGATCGTTTGGAACTGGAAATTTGGACCGATGGTACAGTCGAACCCGAAAAAGCTTTAGGAGAAGGTTCGAAAATATTAATTGACCATTTACGTTTCATTTCTGGTATTTCGGAAGAAACATTTGTTGTAAGTACTGAACAGGAGCCGACTGGTGGAAGTCGATTAACCAGTGAAGCTGCTGAAACACCAATTGAAAACCTTGATTTGTCAGTTCGTGTATTCAATTCTTTGAAACGCACCGGTGTAACAACCGTAGGTGATGTACTAGATTTACTTGAAAAAGGCGAAGAAGCAGTGATGTCAATTCGTAATTTTGGAGAGAAAAGTCTAGATGAATTGCGCCAGAAGATGATTGAAAAAGGTTTCTTACAACTAGATGAAGATGAAGAAGAGACGGAGTAAGCAACTATGCGTCATCGTGTAGCAGGTTACAAACTCGGTCGCACAAGCGACCAACGCAAAGGCCTTCGCCGAACAATGATCCGGCAGCTTTTTGACCACGAGCGAATTCAAACCACTCGTGCAAAAGCCGCCTCAATTCGAGGTGAAGCAGAGCGTCTAATTACTGTAGCGCGCAATAGTGCTGAAGGTAGTGACATTGATAAAGTAAATGCACGCCGGTTAGTAGCTGCGCGACTCGGGAATGATCCCGAAATCGTAAAAAAATTATTTGATGATATTGCACCTCGCTTCAGTAACCGCAATGGTGGCTATACCCGAGTGTTAAAACTTGGAAAAAGATTAGGTGATGCCGCTGATATGGTTTTATTGGAGTTGGTGGAAGAGTAATTCCTCCGGGATTTCCGGAAGAAATGGCACGTTACCAAGTTAAAATAGCTTATGATGGGTCCCAATTCTTTGGTTTTCAACGCCAAGGAGATACCCGTACTGTGCAGCTTGAAATTGAAAATGCCTTAAAAGCAATTGGCTGGAAGGGTAAATCAATTTTAGCAGCTGGCAGAACTGATTCAGGGGTTCATGCTTCTGGGCAGGTTGTTGTTTTCGATCATGAATGGAATCATTCAGAAGAAAAACTGATGAAAGCTCTTAATGCAAACCTTCCAGATGATGTTGCGGTGCATGCGGTAAAGATGGCAGATGAATTATTCCATCCCCGTTATGATGCAGTTTCTCGTTGCTATCATTACCGCATTTACTGTCAACCCACTCGAAATCCCCTACGGGATAAATATGCGTGGAGAGTATGGCCAACTGTATCGTTTGAGACGTTACAAACAGCTGCACAGGAGTTCATTGGCACCTTCGATTTTGCTGCTTTTGGATTACCACCCAGGAAAGGTGGAAATACCATTCGAACAATATTTGATGCCAAATGGTTTCAAGAAAAGGATGAATTTTTATTCAGCGTCGTAGCAAATGCTTTTCTCTACCATATGGTTCGTAGAATTGTTTTCATACAGGTAAAAGTCGCAAGTGGCCAATGGTCGTGTGAACAATTACGAGCAGGAATCTATCATCAAAGGGAACAATTACCAGGTTTGGCAATCCCGAATGGGCTAGAATTGGTACAGGTTCAATATCAAAATTAATTAGAAATTAGAAGAAAAGGATAAAAACCTTTTTGTATAAGAGAAAGGATGACCGTGGAAAAGACGTATGTCATAAAAGGCACTCCCGAATCAAACTGGCTTTTGGTTGATGCCAAGAATCAGAAGCTCGGACGCCTGGCCACGCAAATTGCCAGTTATTTGTTGGGAAAACATAAACCGACATATACGCCAGGTGTAGATATGGGCGATTTTGTTGTTGTGATCAATGCGAAGGATCTTGACATTGATCAAAAACGGTTAGATACAAAAATGTATCACCGCCATTCGTATTACCCGGGTGGTTTAAAGAGTATTACAATGCGACGCCAAATGGAAATTTATCCAGATCGTGTAATTCGAGCTGCTGTTTGGGGTATGATGCCCCATACCAAACAGGGTCGAAAACTGATCAAGCGTTTACGCATTTATGCAGGTGCTGAACATCCGCATGAAGCTCAAAACCCACAATCCGTAGCCTAAAGGAGAATTATATGGCACAATATTACGAAGGTGTTGGCCGCCGAAAACAGAGTACAGCACGTGTAAGAATCACCTCTGGATCAGGCAAATTCCTTATTAATGATAAACCATTGGATGTTTATTTTGGTCGAATGGGCGACATGCGCTCTATCCTTTTGCCTTTTAGTGCAGTTGATAGGGATAATAACTCCTTTGATGTAACAGTTAAGGTGAGTGGTGGTGGCGTTACTGGCCAAACTGAATCTGTAAGGTTAGGTTTAGCACGTGCATTTGTGAAAATGAATGAAGATTACCTCAATTCTCTTCGCAAAGCTGGTTTGTTAACACGTGACGCACGTGTGAAAGAACGCAAGAAACCAGGCTTGAAACGAGCTCGTAAAGCACCTACTTATACAAAACGTTAATTCTTTTGATTTAGATCTCACAGAACTTGAGCTTCTCATTGTTTCAAGTTCTGTGTTATTTTTTAAAAACACGTACAATACAGTTAAATAACTCAAAATAAATGGTGAGCGGATGGAAATATTTAAGGGAATAACAATTATTGGATTAGGCCCTGGAAACATTGATTTGGTGACAAAACAAACCTGGGAAATTATTAATAATCTAGACAGAATTTATTTGCGAACAGCACAACATCCAGTCGTCGCTGGCTTTCCTAAAAAATTAAAAATTATCTCCTTTGATGAATACTATCAAAAATTTCAAAATTTTGATGATGTATACAAGAATATTGTTGATTCCGTGATTAATTTAGCGAAAGAAGGTGAATCCATTGCCTATGCTGTGCCAGGTCATCCCTTTGTAGCTGAAGCAACCAGTCCCCTGATTTTTGCTAAAGCCAAACAATTAGAAATTCCTATCAGAATTTTAGAAGCTGTAAGCTTTCTAGAACCAATATTTTCTGCCCTTCAAATTGATCCATTTTCAGGGATCACATTGATAGATGCTTTCGAAATCGGTAATGCCAATTTTCCACAATTCCCTCCTAGTCGTCCAATATTAATTTCCCAACTTTATTCAAGGATGATTGCTGCTGAAGTAAAGCAAACTTTATTAAAAGTATTTGATGACCAACATCCTGTGAAACTTATCCATGCTGCGGGAACAAAACACCAATTAATTGAGGAAATCTCTCTTTATGAAATTGATCGAAGTAAAAAAATTGGAATTCTTACTTCACTGTACATTGAACCACTCTCTAAATTCACATCTTTTGAAGAATTTCAAGAGATAATTGCTCATTTAAGGGCACCAGATGGTTGTCCTTGGGATAGAGAACAGGATCATAAAACTTTACGACCTCATTTATTATCGGAAACATACGAATTATTGTCTGCTTTGGATGAAGAGAATATGGAGCATGTTAAGGAAGAATTGGGAGATTTACTCTTACAAATAGTTCTTCATTCACAAATCGCATCAGAGAATGGGGATTTTAAGATGGCAGAGGTAATTAATGGGATAAGTGAGAAACTAATGCGTAGACATCCCCATGTTTTTACTGAGTTAACCGTTGATGGTGTGGATACCGTTTTATCAAACTGGGAGAAAATCAAGGAGGAAGAGCGCTCTTTGAATGGGAAAAGTAAAGATAATGGTATTTTATCTGGTGTCCCTGTTGAATATCCGGCTTTGGCCCAAGCCCAAGAAATTCAAGACAGGGCTGCTCGGGTAGGCTTTGATTGGAACTCAGTGGAACCCGTGATTCAAAAAATCCATGAGGAGATTGATGAAATCACTAATTCTAATGAACCTGAACACAGGTTGACAGAATTAGGTGATTTATTATTTGCAGTGGTTAATTTAATTCGATGGTATGGGGGAGATGCAGAATCCATACTTCGCGAAACAAACCAGAAATTCAGGAAACGCTTTTCCTTCATTGAACAAGAAGTGAAAAATAGAGGCAAATCCATGACCGATTACTCTCTGGAAGAATTAGATCACTTTTGGGATGAAGCTAAGAAAAATGGTTTGTAAACGATTTGTTTTATAATCATTTATCGAATATAAATAATATTTAGCCAAACTTTGAAAATATTTAAATATATATTGACAATATTTAAATATATGCTAAACTAATTTTAGAATTTATTTTATGGAGACTTATATGAAAAGATTGATATATTCTGATATTAGTTCATTGGAAATTTCTGGGAAAAAAAGTGTTTTCATCCGTGGATGGGAAAATAATGACGTGGAAGTTCGTTTCCCTGAGAACAAAGAGTGTCTGATTGGGGAATCTAATGGAACTTTATCCATTGACGCTAAAAGTTACCTCATTTTATCTGTGCCGAAAACCATATCAATCTCTATAGAACGTATCTTTGGCAATCTTGAAACTGTAGGTCAACTTGGACCAATGACTATAGAAAATGTGAGTGGCAATTGTTCTGTGCAATCGATCAAATCGATCACTGCAGAAAATATTTCAGGAAATTGCAAATTGGGTTTTGTTGAGTCTGACTCAAATATTGGCAATGTAAGTGGAAATTTTTCAATAAAATCAGCAGTAGGTTCATTAAAAGTAAATGGTGTTGGTGGTAATTTTTCCGCAAGCGCCGAAACTGTTATTCTCGATACAACAGTAGGGGGAAATATCAAAGTTAGTGCGAATCGATTCCAAGGCAGTGAGAATCGTTTACGTGCTGGTGGTGGAATTAAACTTAATATATTAGACTTGAGTAATTCAAGAATTGAAGCAAAAGCGGGTGGAATCGTTTCATTTGAATACAACGATCAAATAGAAAAATCCCATAATGGTAAATTTGAAATTACGAAAGGCACTGGTGAGAATAATATTTTATTAAGAGCTGGTGGCAATATTAAAGTTAGTGATCAGGCAGTGGATTTTGAAATCTCCGATAATTTTGGAACAATTGACGATGAGTATGTTGACCAGATAGAACAAAAATATGAAGCCAGAGCAAGACAAACCAGCGGTTTTGATTTTTCTGACCTTTTTGACATGGAGGGAGAAGTTGGAGAAAGAATTCGAGAAAAAACCAGGATGGCAGATGAAAAAATTCAACGTGCAATGGAAAAAATGGAAAAGAAATTTTCTATTCGGGAAGAATTCGGAACCATTCCAAAACCACCTAAACCACCAAGCCCACCTTTTGGTACTCAACCAAAATCATCAATGAAAACATCTACAGTAAGTACAGAAGAAAGAATGATGGTTTTACAGATGCTGCAAGATAAAAAAATATCAGCCGAGGAAGCTGACCGTTTGTTACGAGCATTAGAACAATCTTAAAGAAGGTCATATAATGGAACAGACCCGATTAGATACTTTAAAAAAAGTTGAAAATGGTGAAATTTCACTCGAAAAAGCATCAGAAATTCTGGCTGATTTAGAGCAGAATGACATTTTTTCCATCACTGTGGATGTAGAACCAGAGAAGGTTGATCAAAGCGGGTATGAAACCAACAAAACCGAAAAATTTGGAAAACCAGCCTGGTCGCATATTTTTTGGATTGTCCCATTATTGTTAGGGGTGATATTAACCATTTTTTCATCTACTTGGCTGTATCAAAATTATCAGTCTTCAGGTTTAGGGTTTAAATTTTGGCTGACATGGATACCCTTTCTCATTGGTGTTTTCTTGATTTATTTTGGGTGGATTTTGCAAAAGTCGAGATGGATTCATGTAAATATTAAACAACCGAAAGGACAATCTCCTCAAAGAATTTTCATCGCATTACCATTGCCAATTCAGTTATTAGGTTTTTTTCTGAAAATATTCAAAGGTAAGATTCCTTCAAATGTATCAAACCTAAATATTAATGAATTACTTCAAAACATTGATCAACAAATCAAGAAAGATGAGCCATTATATATTGACGTAAATGATGAAGATGGGACGAAGGTAGAAATTTATATAGGCTAACAAAAGGTTTGTTGATCGATTCAAAATAGGCTCGTATCATTTGTAATCACAAATGTCTTTCTTGATGGATATAATGGGGATATGCGGAAATGGAAATTATTGAACAAGTTATTGTCGATTTTCTTGGTGTTGACAATATTTGCTTTAATTGTTATCAATATTCCCACTAAACGAACAATTTTTCAAAGCGAAATAACTAACCAGATATTCGGAACATATAACCTTAAGGTAAGTATTCCAAAGACAGTATGGTTTGGAAAAAATGAAAAAATTTTCTTTAATTTAAAACCAGTCCAATCGAATTGGAACTTGAATTCTTCCCATAAAACCGAAACTGTAAACATGGAGGTAGATTTTATCCTCACAGGTGGAAACTTGTACCCCCCTGGGTTGCATGTGACTCCGTTAATAAATGGGCAAGAAATAAATCTGGATTGGAGCTTTTACGCTGAAAATTATGATGAAATTCCAGGGTCTGTACGTGTACTCATCAATCCAACGGCTGATTTGAGCTCTGATAATCAAGCGCGTGAATTAATATTTTCGAAAGATTTTTCAATTAAAATTTGCAAAATAGTTGATATCCAATTTAAATGGTTTCAGATCATTTTAATTTCACTATTTGTTATCCTTTTAGCGTTATTTCTTTATTCAAATTTTAAGAAAAAAAGTCCTGATTAGGAAAAAATTACTATTATAATTAATTATGATTCTTGATAAGAAATTCCCAAATTGAAGATCATGTAATAAAAATTGTTTGTGATAAAATGAACTTGCATTGGCAGGTCGGGTAAGATTGTAGAAACGACATTCTTTTCTTAAGGAGAGTCTATGCTGAACCAATGGCTGTATATCGGTATTTTCTTTATCATTGCAATGTTCTTACCAGCAGTAGCCATTTTTTTGGCTCGTATATTATCACCAAAAAAACCAACAAAAATCAAGAATTCAGTTTATGAATGTGGTATGGAAACGTACGGACCTACCTGGATTCAATTTAAGATTCAATATTATTTGTATGGTTTAATTTTCCTCATTTTTGATGTGGAAATTGTATTTTTGTTTCCCTTTGCAGTTGCATATGATAAATTAGCGTTATTCGCGGTTGTTGAAGCCATAATTTTCATTCTGATCCTTTTAGGTGGCTTCTTATACATCTGGCGGAAAGATGCATTAACCTGGCGATAGATCCTGAAGAGAGATGTAGTATGAATATACTGGAATTCATAAAAGACCCAATTATTGCGATTGAACAGTGGCTAATTCAAGTATTTGGCAATTGGGGCATACCCCAAGAATGGCAGACTGCGCTTATCTATGTGATTGGAGCTGCAATTTTGGGGACGGTTGCTTTACTAATCACTTTGATTTTGATTTGGGCTGAGAGAAAAATAATTGGTAGATTGCAGGATCGCTTAGGACCAAATCGAATCGGTCCCTGGGGTATTTTCCAACCAGTGGCTGATATGTTAAAAATCTTTATAAAGGAACATATTATTCCTGACGGTGTGGATAAAATTCCTTATCATTTAGCTCCAGTACTCGCAGTAGCGTCTGTATTAATGCTTTGGACGATTGTTCCATTTTCGGATAATGTTCGTGGATCGAATTTAAATGTTGGGTTAATATTCTTTTTGGGTGTTGGAACACTCGGTGAAATTGGTGTAATTCTGGCAGGTTGGGGTTCTAATAATAAATACTCCATTCTGGCAGCTTTTCGTGCATCAGCTCAAATGATTTCCTACGAAGTACCAATGGCGATTGTTTTACTCGTTGTTGTGATTCTGGCGGGATCATTATCGCTGGGTGATATTGTCTACTCTCAAAATATTGCTTACATATTCTTCCTTCCGCTGGGTGCATTAATATTTTTTATTGCTTCAATTGCAGAAAATGGCCGTGCTCCCTTCGATTTAGCTGAGGCTGAATCAGAATTGGTTGCCGGATTTAATATTGAATATTCTGGTTTGAAATTTGGGATGTTCTATGTCGCAGATTTTTTGCGTGCTTTTACCTCTTCAGTAATTTTTGCTTCCATTTTCTTGGGTGGATGGCGAGGGCCAGGTGCAGAACAAATTCCAATATTGGGCTTTGTCTATTTGGTTATTAAATCTACAGTGGTTTGGTTTTTAGGTGTTTGGATCAGGGGCAGTATGCCTCGTTTTAGGGTTGATCAAATGATGGCAATCACCTGGAAGTTCCTTACTCCATTAGCATTGTCATTATTGATCACGGTTGCCTTTGTTAACAAGCTTTTTGCTTCTGCTAATCAATGGATACAACTAATAATAATGCTGGTAATTAACATTGTGTTATTCATTATAGGATTTGGAATTACCAGAAAATTAGAGAAGGAAAAAGAAAGAAAAGAAGTAGGAATGCGCGATCGACCATTAGCCCAACCAACAAATATTTATTCTCAATCTGAATCCGGAGGTTAGCGTGACACCAATTCAAATCATTTTTATTTTAGTTTCACTGGTCACGATAATTTCTGCAATTTTGGTTGTTAGTTTGCGGAAAATATTTCATGCTGCATTGTGGCTAATCGTTACTTTAATGGGGGTAGCGATTATTTTTGCCTTATTGGAAGCCAGCTTTTTTGCAGCGGTACAAATATTAGTTTATATCGGTGCAATTGCTATCATCCTCATCTTTGCAATTATGTTGACAAAAAATATTATGAGTGACGAGGAATTGCAACTGAACCGTTCTTGGGGTATTGTTCTTTTATTAATAACAATTTTTTGTGTTATTTTTATCAGTCAACTTTCGCAGACTGATATTTTTTCTACAACCTTACAAACTTTAAATTTTGAAGGACAAAGCAGTATTGTCGCTTTTGGAGAAGGGTTGTTGGATCCATCCGGATTCGCTTTGCCTTTTGAACTTGCTTCTTTGTTGCTATTAGGAGCTCTGGTAGGTGGTGTTTATCTGGCAATGGATCGTAAAGGAGGGGAGCAGAAATGATTCCACTTTCCTGGTACCTAATTTTGGCTGCAGTTTTATTTAGTATTGGAATGTTTGGCGCTATATCAAGAAAAAATGCAGTCGCGATTTTGATTAGTATTGAATTGATGTTGAATGCTGTCAATATCAATATTCTTTCTTTTTGGCATTATCATTCTCAAACAACTGGAGTTACTGATGTCGGTGGAATGGTGTTCGCGGCGATTGTCATCATCGCTGCAGCTGCAGAAGTCGCTGTGGGGTTGGCCTTAATTATTGCCGTGTATCGTTTACGAAAAACAGTTGTTGCTTCAGAAGTTAGTGAGCTTAAGGGTTAATGGAGGATCACAATGAATTTTGAATTACTTCTATGGTTAATCCCTTTAGCACCTCTTTTAGCTTTCTTTATTATCTTTTTAGCTACTTATAAAAATAATCGGTTAAGTCACACCATTGCGATTCTTAGTGCAGGAATCTCATGGTTGCTCAGTATGATTGTTTTCGTTTTTGCAATTAGCAACCAGGAAGTAATCGAAAAGGGTTTAACGAGTTCCATCAATTGGCTTCCTACAGCGGAAGCATGGTTACAAATTGGTGTTCAGTTAGATGCACTTACGACTATCTCTTTATTCTTTGTCGCATGGACAATTTTGATGATTTTCATTTACAGTGTTGGCTACCATAATTTTGGCCAACCAAAGGGTGAGCATGACCGACCTGGTTTGCCACCGCATGGCGCGGAAATCGTTGACCATGATGGAAAACACCATCATGTACCTTCCATTGAACCGATGTATGCGCGATTTTTTGGGTTCTTCGGCTTATTTGCTTTCGCCATGTATTTATTGATCGTAAGCAATAATTTGTTGACCCTCTATATTGGTTGGGAAGTAATGGGTTTGTGTTCTTATCTCTTGATTGGGTTCTGGTATGCAAAACCATCCGCTAAAGCTGCTGCTCAAAAAGCTTTCCTTACCACCCGTATCGGTGATGTTTTCATGTTGATCGGATTAGCTTCCATTTATACCTTGACGGGCAGTCTTCAATACGAGGTAATTTTCTCAGAACAAATTCTGCAAAATTTGGCTACAACTACCTCACCAGTTTTTGGTATGTCCTGGGCTGGCTTAATTGGCATTCTTATATTAATGGGTGTTATCGGAAAGAGCTCACAATTTCCTTTGCACATCTGGCTGCCAGATGCAATGGAAGGGCCAACGCCTGTCTCCGCTATGATTCATGCAGCAACCATGGTTTCCGCTGGTGTTTACCTGGCGATCAGGTTTTTCCCTGTTCTTTCTGCGGGTTGGGATGGAAGTACAAGCCTGACGCCACCCATGTTAGTGATGGCAGTAATTGGCTCCTTTACAGCGTTGTTCTCAGCAACGATAGCCGTTGCCCAACGGGATGTAAAAAGAGTATTGGCTTATTCCACGATATCCCAGTTGGGGTTTATGATTGCAGCGCTTGGTGTTGGTGCATACATTGCAGCTGCTTTCCATCTGGTCACACACGCAATTTTTAAAGCCCTTTTGTTTTTAGGGTCAGGGTCAATCATTCATGGTATGGAACATGGGGTTCTTCATACCCAGGAACACATTGATCCTCAGGATATGTATAACATGGGAGGTTTGGCTAAAAAAATGCCAATCACATTCACAACCTTTCTCATTGGTGGTTTCGCATTAGCTGGATTCCCAATTATTACGGCTGGGTTCTGGTCAAAAGATGAAATACTTTCCGGGGCTTACAATGGGGGATTTACAGTGGTGTTTTGGGTGTTGGCCATTTCCGCTCTATTAACAGCCTTCTATACAATGCGACAAATCTCTTTGGTCTTTCTTGGGAAACCACGAACGGAAGCCGCAAAACATGCTCATGAAACCCCAAAGACAATGACAATTCCCTTAGCTATTCTTGCTTTTTTTGCAATAACAATTGGATGGGCAGGTATTCCAGAGGCATTTCCAGGCATTGGTGGATTGGTTCCTAACTGGTTAGGTTCGTTCTTAGGTACGATGCTGCATGGTGAACACCATGCAGAACATCATAGCTCAATTCCATTAATTACTTCGTTGGTTGTAAGCCTGGGTGGTTTGTTATTGGGTTGGATGTTGTATAGAAAAATTAAAGATACCGATAGAGATCCATTGGAATGGTCACTTGCCGGTTTTTATAAGGTTTTAGCAAATAAATACTATATTGACGAAATTTACTCCTATATATTTATACATCCAGCAAAGTGGTTCTCCGAAAAGGTTATTTACCAGTTTCTTGACCAAAAAGTTTTTGATGGAGTTTTGCATGGTATTGGCAAAATTAGTTTCTGGATCGGAGATAAATTTCGATTTTGGTTTGATTTACCGGTAATCAACAAAGGCGGAGACAAAATAGCATTGGGTACCCGAAAACTAGGTTCAAATTTACGAGTAACCCAATCCGGACGTATTCAGGATTACATGATCCTGGCGTTAACTTTCTCTTTGCTGGGTGGATTTATCTTTTATCTAATACTGTTCTAGAAATGGATTAAGGAAAAAATGATGGAAAACAATCTTTTGATCTTAATTTTGATTATCCCGACACTGGCAGCCTTACTGGTTGTTGCCATTCCTTTCAATTCAAAAAATTCAATCCGATGGTTTGCATTTGGTGGTTCCTTAATTCCTTTTCTTTTGTCTTTAATTGTATGGTTCCAGTTTGACAAAACTCAATCAGGATTCCAGTTTGAAACCCAATTACCCTGGTTTTCTGCGATCGGATCGTCCTTTCATTTTGGCGTTGATGGCATTTCGATGCCCATGATATTGTTGAGTACATTGCTTACGCCGCTTGCCATTCTGGCATCTTATGGAATTAAGGATAATATCAAAGCATATATGGCTTTGTTCTTATTCCTCGAGACCGGAGTTCTTGGTGTTTTCGTTGCATTAGATCTACTGGTATTTTTCCTGTTTTGGGAAATTGGTTTAATTCCAATGTATTTCCTCATCAGTCACTGGGGCGGTGCAAAACGGAATTATGCAGCTTTGAAATTTATTTTGGTTACAATGGCTGGATCATTAGGCTTATTGTTATCGATTCAAATTGTTGGCATCACGACTGGTAGTTTTGATCTGGTAGAAATCTACAAAATTTGGCCCACACTTTCTGAATCAAATTTTCAAAAGGCAATTCCTTTAGGTTTGTCTTTGCCAGCAGTTAAAGCGATTGCTTTTTGGGCGTTTGTTCTTGCCTTTGCAATCAAAGTACCTGTTTGGCCTGTGCATACCTGGTTGCCAGATGCTCACACCGAAGCTCCTACAGCTGGATCAATGATCCTGGCAGGTGTTTTGTTAAAATTAGGTGCATATGGTTTTATACGTTTTGTTATTCCATTCTTCCCGGTTGAATCGCAACGCTACGCCGGTGCATTGGCTGTTTTAGCAACTGCAGCAATCATATTCGGAGCACTTGCTGCATTTGCACAAAAAGACCTGAAACGATTGGTTGCTTATTCTTCTATTAACCATATGGGGTTTGTTGTTTTGGGGATTGCAGCTGCTGCATTTGCCTGGCAATCAACGGATAGTGGAGTTGTGGAAAGTGCAACGATCGCATTAAATGGTGCCATTCTTCAGATGTTCAATCATGGATTGACTTCGGCTGGTATGTTCTTTTTGGTTGGTGTTGTCTATGATCGTACCCATACCCGGCAGATGGATGAACTTGGTGGATTATGGCCAATCTTACCAAAATATGGTGCGATATTTGTTTTTACCGCTATGGCTGCTCTAGGTTTACCAGGTCTGAACGGATTTGTTTCAGAATTCCTTGTTGTGCGAGGTGCATGGGGGATTTTCCCTCTGGCAACAGCTCTCTCAATGATCGGATTATTTTTTACCGGTGTTTATATTCTCAAGGCGATTGCTGGCGTTTTACATGGACCGCGAAATGATCGCTGGTTATCCATTCCAGAGATTAGTAATCGGGAGGTATGGGTGATTGCACCACTGATGGTTTTGATGCTTTGGATCGGCGTGTGGCCAGCATCAATATTGAATTTGATAAATCAAGCAGTAAACTTTTTCTTCTAAAGAGGTGATCGAATGGATTTTCCTATCCTGAGTGTAACCATTTTTATACCACTAATCGCTGGATTGATCATTCTCTTATTTGGTCGGAACAAACCGGGGTTGATTCGTCCTTTGGCATTGGTGGCATCCACACTTGTTCTGTTATTTACAATCATTTTATGGGCTAGTTACTCAATTGAGGAGGCTGGTTATCAATTCACTGAATATTTGCCCTGGTTACCGGAATTAGGAATTGCTTATCATTTAGGAGTAGATGGTATCGGTATTGCCATGTTGCTGATGACCGGTTTGGTAGTTTTTGCCGGCGTCTTAGTGTCTTGGAATATTGATAATCGACCAAATGAATTTTTCTCATATTTGATGTTTCTTGCGACCAGTGTTTTAGGTGTTTTCTCTTCCTTGGATTTATTTTTATTGTTCTTTTTCCTGGAATTAGCGGTATTTCCGAAGTACTTGATGATTGTGATATGGGGTTATCCAAAAACGCGCAATTATGGCGGAATGAAGCTTACATTGTATTTATTTATCGGTTCTATGCTGGCATTGATCGGAGCATTAGCGATTTACTCTGCATCTCCCGAAAGAACTTTTGATTTACTTCTCTTGGAAAAAGCAGGTTTTTCACCTGAAATGCAGAGAATTTGGTTCCCCTTTGTTTTCCTTGGCTTTGCCATCTTGGGAGGTATTTTCCCATTTCACAGTTGGGCACCGGATGGCCATGTGGCAGCGCCAACAGCCATTTCAATGTTACTTGCTGGTGTAGAAATGAAAGTGGGTGCTTTTGCTGCATTAAGAGTTGGAATCATGCTATTACCGGAAGGTGCGCGCTATTGGGCAAATTGGATTTTGGTGTTGGCCACGATCAATGTAATTTATGGTGCGTATATTGCAATGATCCAGAAAGACTTTAAATACGTGATTGGTTTTTCTTCGGTATCCCATATGGGACTGGTTTTAATAGGGTTTGCCTCTTTAAACTACAATGGCTTGTTAGGTGCAGGACTGCAAATGTTCTCACATGGCGTAATGACAGCCTTATTCTTCTCGATCGTCGGAATGGTTTATGATCGAACGCATACCAGGGACATTGCCTCTTTGGGTGGATTATATAAAGTAATGCCATGGGCTATGGTTGGTTTTGTCATCGGTGGCCTTGTATCTATGGGTATGCCGGGATTTTCAGGGTTTGTTGCTGAAATTCCAATTTATATGGGTGTATGGCAAGTTGCACCAGTCGTTGCAATAATTTCTGTTTTATCGATTGTAATCACGGCAGCATATATTTTATTGGTTGTCCGAAAAGTATTTTTTGGTGAACTTCCAAAAGAGTTTGAAGGGAAGATCACCGATATCACTAAGAAAGATAAACTCGTTATTGGGTTGTTGAGTCTGTTCATGGTTGGTATCGGGTTTATACCTAGTTTGTTGGTACCTCTTATAGAAACTGGCGTGAATCACATTCTGGCAATTTTGGGAGGTGCATAATGGGACCAAATATGATCACAAAATTTGACCTTGTTGCAATTTTGCCAGAAATTATGATGCTTGGTTTGATTGTTGTTATTATGCTTGTGGATGTTTTTAGAAAAAAACAACCAAATGGAAATTTGATGAGTTGGATTGCTTTTATTGGCATGCTTACCATCATCCTAATAACTGTCTTGTTCCTCTCACCAAAAGAAACAGCGTTATCCGCATGGGGAGGAATGATACGTGTGGATGCGGCTAGTTTTACATTCCAGCTAATTGTGATGGTTGGAGCAGCAATCACCACTTTGTTTTCGATGTATCACTCAGAGGTACAGGATAAAGGTGAGTATTACGCAATGCTGCTTTTGAGTGTTATTGGAATGAGCATGATGGTTTCTTCAACAAATATTATCTTGTTGTATTTGGCGATCGAAACAACCGCAATACCTCTTTATGTTTTGGTTGGATTCCTTAAGACCGACAGACTATCTGTAGAGAGTGGTTTGAAATATTTTCTGTTTGGTGCTTTGACTTCGGCTGTTCTTCTTTATGGTTTCAGCTTATTGTATGGTTTTAGTGGCAGTACCTATTTTTCCGAGATAATTGCAGCAATCCAAGCTGGTCATTTTTCAGTTAGTTTATTGGTATTTATCCTTTTATTAGTGGTTGTTGGTTTTGGTGCAAAGATTTCAGGATTTCCATTTCATTTTTGGGCGCCAGATGCCTATCAAGGGGCACCAACTCCGATCTCTGGTTACTTATCAACCGCTTCCAAAGCAGTTGGGTTTGTTGTAATAATGAGATTTGTGTCCTCAATATTTTCCTCAGAACCACAAAGCTGGACTTTATTATTTGCGATCATTGCTACAGCTTCTATGTTTGTTGGAAATTTACTGGCACTGGTTCAAAAGGATTTAAAACGATTATTTGCTTATTCATCCATCGCACATGCGGGTTACATGCTAATTGGGTTGGCAGCAGGAACCAGTTTAGGCTTCAAAGCAACAATGTATTATTTGATAGCCTATTTATTTACCAATTTAGCAATCTTTGGTTTGATCTTTATTGTTGAAAAATCCAAAAACTCCAATGATATTGATGCTTTTAAGGGATTAATGAAACGCTCACCTGGTTTAGCGTTGATATTTTTAATTGCTGTTTTATCACTGGCGGGAATTCCACCATTTGGTGGTTTTGTAAGTAAAATTCTGGTTTTTATGGCAGCAATAGAAGCAAATTTAATCTGGCTCTTGATTGTTGGTATCCTCAATTCTATTATTGCCCTTTACTACTATTTAACAATATTGAGAATCACATTTGCAGATGATGAAAATCAAACACCAGAACCATTATTTGTTGGTTGGAAGATTGCTCTTACAGTCTGTGTGGTAGGTATCATTGTAATGGGTTTTGTATATTCCCCATGGCTTAACTGGTTGGAAATTGCGTCCAACCAGTTGATCTTATTTTATTGAACCGCTATTTTGGATATGATATAATCATCGAATATGCAACCTGAGAAATCAGCACCTGTCGACCAGAAAACAAAGATTTTAAATTTGACGCTTGCCAGTGTTGCTGGGCAGGTGGGTTGTCTAACTTTATTAATCGTTGTTGGAGCTTTATTTGGGGGATTGTGGTTGGATAATCGTTTTGATACCAAACCGATGTACACCATCGGACTATTAGTTGCAAGCATACCGATATCATTAGGCGTGATGTTTTTTGTTGTGCGATTCGCTATTTCCAAGATTAAAACATCTCAATCGCAAGGAAATTCCGATCAAAAGGAGGTAGAACTTGGAAAAAACTCGTAAGTGGAAGTGGGGAAAATACCGATGGTGGGTATTTGGGTTGTTATTCCTGACATGGGTTTCGATAACCTACATAGCTGTACCAATTCAACCACACATTCAGGTTGCGCCCGAGAGAATACTTTTAGAACCTTTATTCACTCTTCCTGTGCTAGGCGATTTTTATTTAGTCAATACGCTTCCCACTCTATTGCTCGTGGATATCGTAATTATATTGATGGCATTGGCAGTTAAAAGAGCTTTGCAGGGTGGAAACCTGGTTCCAAAAGGTATTACGGCAATTGTGGAAATGCTGGTTGAAGTAATTTACAACATGACTGAAACCTCTGCCGGTAAATATACTAAGAAAGTTTTTCCTTGGTTTGCGTCCATTATGATTATCGTGCTGGTTGCTAACTTCATGAAAATCATTCCTGGCATGGAAACCATTGGTGTTCTACATCATTACGATCATGGATATGAAACCCAGGCATTGGGTGGAAATTGGTATAACATTTTACCAATTGAAGCACAGGAAGGAGAAGGTTACATCGTAACCCCATTCTTCCGTGGTGTTTCAACTGACTTGAACTTCACCCTTGCTCTTGCGCTGATAGCTGTAATTATGACTCAGGTTATTGGCATTCAGACACAAGGATTAGGTTACTTTTCAAAATTTCTGAATGTGACAACAATTTTTAAGAAACCCGCTCTGGGTTTTATCGACTTTCTTGTAGGTTTTCTGGAATTGATTTCCGAAGTAGCAAAAATATTGTCATTTACATTCCGTCTATTTGGCGTTATGTTTTCTGGAACTGTTTTGGTGGCTTTGATGGGTTCAATGTTGCCTATTTTTGCCCCTGCTGGCATTTTCTTATTCGAATTATTTATGGGAGCAATCCAGGCTTTTGTGTTCGGTATGTTGACTATGGTATTCATGGTTCAAGCCACACAAGGGCATGGCGATCACGCTGAACATTAAAAGCAAATTTATGGAGGAATAATGGAAGGTGAATTAATTCAAGCTGCAAAATTTATTGGTGCCGGATTATCAATGATCGGTGCCTTAGGTGCTGGTATCGGCATCGGCTTATTGGTGCAAGGTGCATTGAATGGAATGGCACGCAATCCAGACTCTTATGGTAATTTATTAACTACCATGATTTTAGGGATTGCATTTGCAGAGGCAATCGCAATTTATTGTTTGGTTGTTGCCTTCATGATGTTGTTCGTCCTCTAGACCAGAAAGGAGCGAACATTGGAAGCACTTGGTATTAATCTAGGGTTTTTGTTAGTTCACATCATAAATTTTGCAATTGTGTATGTGGTATTGCGCGCCTGGGTATTTGGTCCTGTAACGAAGATGTTAGAGGAACGCAGAAATAAAATTGCTCAGGGGCTCGAAGATGCAAGGGTAGCATCCGATGCAAGAGCATCTGCTGAAAAAGAAGCGGAAAAGATTATTGGGGAAGCGCAATTAAAAGCCAATGAAATTATTCGTGAAACGACTACCCGAGCTGAATCGATTCAGAAGGACATGGTTGCTGAGGCTAAAGTAGGTATTGAAAAACAAAGAGAAAATGCTTTATCTGAAGTCGAAGAAGAGCGTGTTCGATTATTAAGCGAAATGCGTGGGGATGTTTCAGCTATTGCGATTGCAGCCGCCCAAAAGCTAATTGGTGAAGCTTTAGACGAAAAGCGTCAGCGTTCACTTCTGGCTGAGTTTTTCAGTGGTGTTAAGGATGGAAAAGTAATTGTAATGGATGATCAGTCACTTTCTGGTTCTTCTGCAGAGGTTACCAGCGCTTTACCATTAACTGAAGAAGAACAAACATCAGTTAAGCAGGATGTTCTTAGTAAAATTGGTGAAACTGCAAAGATCAGTTTTCGTGTTGATCCCTCAATTTTGGGCGGATTAATTGTGAAAATTGGCGATCGTGTTGTTGATGGATCTGTTGCTGGTCAACTAAGCAATTTACAACGATCCTTACAGTAAATTTATTCGTTCATCAAAGCAGGTTGGAGGTAATTCCATACTTCCAACCTTTTTTTATATAATTGAAATATGCAAAAACAAACATTATCGCAAATATTAAGAAATATTCCTTTATCTTACACCTCATATGGTACTGAAAGTGATGCTTATGTTGAAGGTATTCAATTTGATTCCCGAAAGGTTGAACCTGGGCATATTTTTGTCGCATTAGAAGGGGGTAATTTTGATGGACACTTATTTATCCTTGAAGCGATAAAAAACGGTGCAGTAGCCATTATAGGTACCCAAAACGGAGAAAATTGGGATGATCTCCAGATTCCGTATTTTCAGGTTGATAATGCCAGAGAAGCACTCGCATATATTTCGGCTAGTTTTTATCATTTTCCTTCAAAATCAATGATTCTGATTGGTGTCACTGGGACAGACGGGAAAACTACCACTTCAAATTTTATTTATCAAATATTACATACTGCTGGAATCAAGGTAGGTATGATTTCAACAGTTAATGCACAAATTGGTGATGAAATCTTAGACACTGGTTTTCATGTAACAACGCCAGAAGCGCCACTAGTTCAATATTATTTATCGAAAATGAAAGAAGCGGGTATTACACATGTTGTTCTTGAAACTACTTCTCATGGGTTAGCACAGTATCGTGTTGCCGGATGTGATTTTGATATTGCAGTAGTGACCAACATTACACATGAACATTTAGATTATCACGGATCTTACCAATCCTATTTGCAATCAAAAGGTCGATTATTTGAATATTTACATGAGAATCCTGTGAAATTATTTTTTCCACAGAGATTAGCTGTTATAAACAAAGACGATCGATCTTTCGATTATCTAAAATCAATATCAAAAACAAAGCAGGTTCATTATTCACTTTCCCAAAATTCTGACATTTTTGTTGAGAACATAGTTAATGAACCAGATGGTATACGCTTTATAGCAAAAGCTGAGGATTTTTCAGTCAAAGTACACTCAAATATTCCAGGTGAGTTTAATATTTCCAATGTTTTGGCAGCTTTATCAGCAACAATTTATGGTCTGGGTATTGATCCGGAAATTGCGGCGAAGGGAATTGGAAATTTAAAATCGGTTCCTGGACGTATGGAAACGATCAAGATGGGGCAGTCTTTTCATGCAATTGTCGATTTCGCTCACACGCCGAATGCACTGGAAAATGCCATAAGTACAGTAAGAAAGATTACCAAAGGAAAAGTGATTGCCATTTTCGGATCGGCCGGATTAAGGGATAGAGAAAAAAGAAGGATGATGGCAGAAAGCTCTGCAAAACTGGCTGATATAACCATCATTACAGCAGAGGATCCCCGCACGGAATCATTAGATGACATTCTATTGGAGATGCGAAGGGCAGCAGAAAAAAGTGGTGCAAGTTTTGGTGAAAATTTATTCATCGAACCGGATCGTGGGCAGGCGATAGCTTTAGGCATTCAATTGGCTGAGCCAGATGATGTGGTGATTGCATGTGGAAAAGGTCATGAACAGTCTATGTGTTTTGGAGAAACCGAATATTTGTGGGATGATAGAACTGCAATGCGTGCGGCATTAGCAAAATTCTTAAATATGCCTGGTCCTGAAATGCCATACTTGCCAACACAGGACAAATTCTAAACAACACAAGATTCAATAAAAAATGCCAGGTAAATTTCAAACCTGGCATTTTTTAAAATTTCTAATTAACTTCGGCTTTGGTTACCACGATAATTGGAACGATTGTCCCGATTACCACCATCTCGACTGTTTCGATCACCACTTCGACGTTGGCCACCTGAGCGGTTACCAGAATTTCTCGAACCACCTTTGTCGCGTTCTTTTGCTTCTTCGACCGTCCAACCTTCTAAAACTGCTTGCCGAGAAAGTCTTATCTTTCCATTTGAATCAATGTCGGTAATCATAACCATGATTTCGTCCCCGACGCTGACAATATCTTCAACTGAATTGACGCGTTCAGTATCCAATTGTGAGATATGAACCAAACCATCCATACCAGGAATAATCTCCACAAATGCACCGAAATCAACGGTTCGAACGACTTTGCCTGTGTAGATTCTACCAATTTCAGGGGTTTCAATTAATGCTTCGATTCGTTCGCGGGCTATGTCTGCGCCATAACCTTCCGCAGCAGCAATGAAGACACTTCCATCTTCCCCAATATCGATTTTTGTTTTGGTTTCTTCCTGTAAAGCTCGGATGTTTTTTCCACCAGGGCCAATAATGGCACCGATTTTTTCTACTGGAACTTTTACAATAGTAATTTTTGGTGCATGCTCTTTAAGATTGTTATTTGGTACGGCAATCACTTCCAGCATCCTATCCAAAATGAATAAACGTGCATCATAGGCTTGTCTTAGCGCTTTTGTCATAATTTCAGGTGTGATGCCTGCGATTTTGATATCCATTTGTAAAGCGGTAATCCCTGCACTGGTTCCAGCTACTTTGAAGTCCATATCACCGAGGTGGTCTTCCAACCCCTGAATATCTGTCAGGATGGCATATTGACTGTCTTCTTTAATTAAACCCATCGCTACACCGGCTACAGGTGCTTTGATCGGGACGCCAGTGTCCATTAAGGCAAGGGTCGAACCACAAACGGAAGCCATTGAACTGGAGCCGTTCGAAGCTAAAATTTCACTTACTAAGCGAATGGTGTAAGGAAAATCCGATTCGTCAGGGATAACTGGTACCAAAGCGCGTTCGGCCAATGCACCGTGTCCAATTTCACGTCTTGATTGACCACGGAGTGGTTTTACTTCTCCGGTGGAATAAGGTGGAAAATTGTAATGATGCATATATCGTTTATTTTCGACAGGTGATAAGGTATCAATTTCCTGTGCTTCACGGGGAGTTCCCAGTGTAGCCAGGGTTAAAGCTTGTGTTTCACCGCGAGTAAAAATGGCGGAGCCATGTGCACGTGGGCTATAACCAACTTCACACCAAATGGGGCGAATTTCATCAGGTTTTCTACCATCTGGGCGAATGCCTAAATCTAGAATTCTCTGACGAACTACCTTTTTGTAACAAACTTCAAAAGCTTCATTTACAGCTGAGGTAATTGATTCGTCTTCTCCAGCAAATTCTTCAACTAATTTGGCTTTTAAGTTTTCGATTGCTTCATTGAGTTCTGCTTTTGTGTGTGGTGCTGCTAATTCATTTGCAATGTCGTTTGCTGCACGCTCTTCAACTTTACTCACCATGCTTTCATCAGCTGGGAATAATTGAATTTCAGTTTTTTCTTTACCAATCTCTGCTCTCATTTTTAATTGAATGTCGATAATTGGTTGGATTGATTCATGAGCAAAGGCTAAAGCTTCGACCATTACATCATCCGGAATTTCATTGGCACCACATTCCACCATCGAAATAGCTTCTTTAGTTCCTGCCACACGCAGATCAAGATCTGAATTATCAATTTGGTCGAATGTTGGGTTAACAATAAATTTACCATCAATGCGACCAATTCTAACCGCACCAACAGGACCATCCCATGGGATATCAGAGATTGTTAATGCTGCAGAGGCTGCATTGATTCCAAGAATATCGATAGGATTAATACCATCCGAAGAAAATGAGACCATAATGACTTGCACAGGATTACGCATGTCATTTGGGAATAACGGCCGCAGTGGGCGATCTGTTAATCTAGCCAGTAGCACAGCATCTGTGCTTGGTCTTCCTTCTCTACGGAAGAATGAACCTGGGATTCGACCACCAGCATACATTCTTTCTTCATAATCAATGGTCAACGGGAAAAAATCAGTATTTTCTCTCGGTTGTTTGTCCATTGTTGCTGCAGCAAAGATCATTGTTTCTCCAATTGTGACCGTTACTGCGCCGCCAGCCTGTAAGGCAAGTTTACCAGTTTCAATGGTAATTTCGGAGTCCCCTAAGAGGACTTTATAAGTTTTACTTTCGGGTTTCATATTTCCTTCCCTTTTAACTAAAATTTCCCGCCTGGTTAGGGACTGAAAATTATCCAGAACGCTCTAAGTTCTGAACAGGTTTCAATGCCCAACCAGCGAGTGTTACATAAAAACGGGAAAGTAACTCGTTACCTTCCCATTTCCGCGATCATTATTTTGCTCGCAAATTTAATTTTTCTACGAGAGCGCTAAAACGTCCAAAATCTCTTCCACGCAGGTAAGCTAATAATCTTCGTCGTTGTCCAACCAATTTTAACAATCCTCGGCGTGATGATTCATCATGTTTATGGGCACGCAGATGCTCTGTAAGATCCTTGATGCGTGTTGTTAATAAAGCAATCTGAACTTCTGGTGAACCAGTATCGCCTTCATGGCGAGCGTACTGATCTATAATCGCGTTTTTTTCTTCTGTTGTTAATGACATGACATGTGCTCCTTATTTTTTTTATGCAGGTCTCCATACATCCAGATTATTCCAGATATAGGACCAGTCACTAGTTAGGTATTATATCAAGAAACATAATCAACGTACAGGGAGAATCTTTCTTCCAGGTTACGCGTCCAGATCATACTCGGATACGCTCAAAAGTGAGTTTCTTAAAATAAGTTTTTGTTTATCCGGGAACAAATTCAAACTTTTCCTGATAATTTGTCTGGTCACTTTGGGTGGGGAGCTCAACAGTACACTTGATAAAAAGTGGGCAGTCTCATTTGGATTTATTTCAGCTAAATCGTTTATCAAAATTTGCAAAGCAGCGTTCACTTTGCGACTTGCATTTGTAAATAACGGGAAAATTATTTTAAAGATTCTCGGCAGGTTAACGAAATTTGGGTCATTGATTAAAGCGCGAATTGCTGAGATTGCTATAACAATTTGATTCTGATCATTAGAGTCTATCCAGGTGATTAGACTTTCTAACCAGATATTTTGATTTATTTGTCTGATTTTTTTGGAACCATTGATGAAAAGCAATTGATGAACTTCATAGTCAGTGGTTTCCATCCCCCATTTTAATAGCCTTTCTAAGACATCATTTCTTAATACTTCAGATACATTCCCTATAATAATCGCTGCAAAAAGTTTTGTCTCATAAGTATTTATCGACCATAATTGTTCAGCGTATTCAATGGCCAATTCTGGATTTTTTTTGGATAGTGAAACCAATCGTAGCTGAACCCTGTGCATTAAAATAGGTGGTAAGTGTAACTTTGGGGTAAGCGACTTTCTTTGTAGGTCCTGACCTGCCTGATAAGCTAAATTTGAGTGAGCCTCAATTAAAGTAAGAAAATTTTCCTTGAATAATACACCAGATGTTTCAGGATTAAAAATCAAATTTAGTTGTTGTTCTAATCGATCAAGATGAATGGCAGGCATTCTTAGATTTCGCGAATCTATTATTAGTAGGCTTTTGCAAAATAAGTTTTATATTCTGCTGGTTTCCCACAATAAATACAGGTACCATTGGATTTTTCCTGATCCAATGGTCGACAGCGGGTGGTTGCTTTTGTTTCAGTCTTAATGGCTGTTTCACAAGCAGCATCGCCACACCAATATGAATAAGCCCAACCTTTTTGCACCACTTCCTGGAATTCCCCATAATCTTTCGGCTCAAAGATATGGCTATCTCTGAATTCTGTTGCTTTTTGAAGTAAGCGATCATGGAAATCATTGAGGATTTTTTCAATTTGTTTAGGTAGATTTTCCATGGATAAGAACAACTTACCACTTTTACCTGGAATATCTCTTTGTGCAACTACTACAGTGTTATTGTCGACATCACGTGGTCCAATTTCAATTCTAAGTGGAACACCACGCATTTCCCAATCGTTAAACTTGAAACCAGGTGTCAGGTTATCCCGATCATCAACTTTCACTCTAAATTGAGCGAGGGTCTCTTCCAATTTCTTCACGACAGACATGACTTTCGATTGATCATCTTCATTTTTGAAAATTGGAACAATTACAATTTGAATAGGTGCTAATCGAGGAGGTAAAATCAAACCCTGATCGTCTCCATGGGACATAATTATGGCACCGACAAACCGTGTGGATACTCCCCAGGATGTTGTCCAGGCATATTGAAGTTCATTGTTGCGATCCAGATATTGGATATCAAAAGCTTTAGCAAAATTTTGTCCGAGGTTGTGAGATGTGCCTGATTGCAAGGCTTTGGTGTCGAGCATCATGGCTTCAATGGTGTAAGAACGATTTGCCCCAGCAAATTTTTCTGCATCGGATTTTATTCCAGGTATAACCGGTACAGCTGCTTCATTTTGTGCAAATTCTGCATAAAGATTTAAGATTTTCAAAGTTTCTTCTTCTGCTTCTTCTGCAGTTTCATGTGCAGTATGCCCTTCCTGCCAATAGAATTCTAAAGTACGCAGGAACATACGAGTTCTCATTTCCCAACGAACAACATTTGCCCATTGGTTGATTAAGACAGGTAAATCTCGATAGGATTTGATCCATTTGGCATACATATGGCCAATGATCGTCTCTGATGTGGGACGAACTACAAGTGGTTCTTCCAATGTTTGCCCACCACCGATTGTGACAACCGCTAATTCAGGAGAGAAACCTTCCACATGTTCTTTTTCTTTCTCAAGAAATGACATAGGAATGAACATAGGAAATGCAGCATTTACATGTCCTGTTTCTTTGAATCTTTTATCTAATGCAGCTTGAATATTCTCCCATAAAGCCCAACCATAAGGTCGAACAACCATGCAACCTCTTACAGGGGCATAATCGGCTAATTCTGCTTTTTGAATGAGTTGGTTGTACCACTCTGAAAAATTTTCACTTTGTTTGGGGAGTTTTTCTTCGCTCATAATTTATCCTGTCATAAAAATTTAGTATCTGGTAAAAGAGAAATGATATCATCAATTGTGTTGGCAAATTTTATCACTTCAAAGCTGGTTGGAGGGATATAACTTTTTAATTCAGTAAAAAATGTACTAAATATCTTTTTCCATTCGATTCCAACTAAAATAATGGGAACGGATGGTATCGCTTCAATTTGAATCCTGTTCCACATCAAAACGATTTCTGCCAGTGTGCCTGGCCCGCCTGGTAATGCGATTGCTGCATCACATGAGTCAATTAATTTGATCATACGTTCCTGCAAAGTATCTAGCTTCCATTCTTCTTTTACATAAGGGTTGTGACTGGTTTTACGCCAATTCTCGATTTCAACACAAGTTACCCCGATCACATGCCCACCTGCTTCGTTTGCACCTTTGGAGGAGGCTTCCATTGTTCCTATATATCCACCAGTCAGAATGGTGTGACCTTTAGACCCAAGTGATTTTCCTAAATCGTAGGCAAATTGATATTCTTTTGATCCAGGTAGTGGAGATGAACCACCAAAAATTGTTATTTTCATAAATGATCCTCAGCGATGGAGCTATTTTACCGTATTTTGATCCCATTCACGTTCGTAGTTTTCTTTAAGTTTATCGTGAACAGCTTTTTCTAAATTAATATTACAGATACGGGATAATTGAAATAAGTAGAGCGCAACATCCGCTAATTCTCCAGCTAATTTACTCTTATCAAAATTATCTTCACTCCACTGAAAATGCTCGAGAACTTCACTGGCTTCTAAAACAAGAGAAATTGCAATATTCTTTGGGGTCTGCGGTCGTTTGCTGCCTGACATATACCAACCTTTGGATGCGACAAATTTATCCATATCTTCTGTTAATTTATCAATATTTTTCCCCATAACACCTCAGTTTTTCGCGAAAGATTAAGCGAATGATCGATTATTTGTTAATTTTTAAGAAAGTAAGAATTTTTGGTAAACCGCTTTTGATCCATCCATCAATCTCATCTGCAGTGGCTATGTAGTCCTCAAAAGATCCACCTACAGGGTCGTCGATATTTTTTGTTACGCCAGACATTTCGGACAACATAAAAACCTTATCAGCATTTTTGGGGAATTCAACTTGAATTGATTCCTTCTGACCAGCTTCCATGGTTAAAATTAAATCAAATTGGTTCACGAGTGTTTCTGTGATTGGTTGAGAGCGATGTCTACTGCTATCGAGTCCCCGTTGAGCCATTGCAACAATTCCATGTCCAGTAGCTGGGTGACCTCCTTCAGCCCAAGTACCGGCGGATTCAACCAAAACAGTTTGTTGGAGATCCATCTTTTTCAAAGTATCTTTCATAAGCATCTCTGCCATTGGTGAGCGACACTGATTGGCAGTACAAACGAAAAGGATGGATCTCATATTTGACACTTTTATCTATCCATACTTACGACCTGGCTATGCCAACGATGCCAGCGTCCGTGATGCTTTTCTAACAGTGCTTTACCCTCTCCAGGCGATTCTAAATCTACCAATTCAAGATCGGCGTCCACCATGATGCGAACTAATTCTTTGAAGGAGACACGAGGTTTCCAACCAATTTCGTTAATTGCTCTGGATGGGTCTGCTAAAAGATAATCAACTTCATTCGGTCGAAAATAACGAGGATCAATTTTTACATATTCATGCCAATCCAGATTGATATAACCAAATGATTCATCCAAAAACTCACGTACCGAATGAGCTTCACCTGTCCCAATGACAAAGTCACCTGGTTTGTCGTGTTGCATCATTTTCCACATGGCTGCAACATAATCTGGTGCATAACCCCAGTCACGTTTTGCATCCAAGTTACCTAGATATAAATACTTTTGGGTACCTTTTACAATATTAGCTAAAGCACGGGTGATTTTGCGGGTTACAAATGTTTCGCCTCGTCGTGGAGATTCATGATTGAACAAGATCCCATTACTGGCAAAAATATCATACCCATCACGGTATTGTTTGGTTACCCAGTATGAATAAAGTTTTGCTGCCGCATAAGGGCTTTGTGGTCTGAAAGGTGTGTCTTCATTTTGAGGAGGTTGAGAAGATCCATATAATTCACTAGATGATGCCTGATAAAACCTTGTTTTTACACCACTTTTTCGAATTGCTTCAAGAATTCGAATGGTGCCAAGCCCGGTAACATCCCCTGTATATTCTGGCATATCAAAACTCACACGAACGTGACTTTGTGCAGCAAGATTATAGATCTCTTCAGGTCTAATATTGTAAATTACATCAATCAAGGCTTCAGATTGACTGACATCCCCATAGTGAAGGGTTAATTTCACTTCTTCACCATTGTTATGGGGGTCATGATAAATGTGATCAATTCTACGGGTATTGAAAGTGCTGGCTCGTCTAATCAAGCCATGAACTTCATATCCTTGGGAAAGTAACAATTCAGCTAGATATGATCCATCCTGACCTGTAATACCTGTTATTAATGCTTTTTTCAAATGAACCTCCTAAATCCTCTTGTTGAAAAGGATATTCAATTCTGTAAGATCAAAGTATAACTTTGGGTTGCATGACTGTCAAACTTTTCTGGTTACAATGGAATTTATTTTTCATAGGAATCAAATAAAAAGTCCAGGAAATCGTGAAACTCCTGGACTTTTGTTTTGAGGGCTTTTTAGTTTATTTCTCTTCTATCTCTTCTTTCTCTTTAATCTCTTCTTTATCTTCGATCCCTTCTTTCATTTCTGTCTCACCAGTTTCTTTTTTTGCAAAAACGATTTTGTTGGTTTCTGAATCAAAGTCGACTAAAACGATATCTCCATCTTTGAATTCACCGGATAAGATACTGACTGAGAGGGGACTTTCAACAAATTTTTGTAGCGCTCGGCGTAAAGGTCGTGCACCAAACATTGGGTCATATCCTTCACTCGCCAACCAATCTCGTGCTTCCTCACTCAGTTCAACTTTGATACCATTTTCTTGCAGACGTTCTTCAATCTCTTTCATTTGAAGCATAACGATATCTTTTACCTGTTCAATGGCCAAAGGTGAGAACATGATGATTTCATCGATTCGGTTAATAAATTCTGGTCTAAAGGTGCTCTTTAAGGCTTTCTCAATATTCTCATGAGCAGCACGTTCTTCATTATCACTGGTCAGGAACCCAAGCGTACCACCTTTTTTCACGAATTCTGTACCTAAGTTCGAGGTCATGATTAATACAGTATTTCTGAAATCAACCTGATGACCCTGTCCATCAGTCAAGCGACCATCATCTAATATTTGGAGCAATGAGTTCCAAACTTCTGGGTGAGCTTTTTCAATTTCATCGAATAAGATTACCCGATAGGGGCGTCTTCGAACAGCTTCAGTGAGTTGACCACCTTCTTCATAACCAACGTACCCTGGAGGAGCACCGAATAAGCGGGAGGCGGTATGTTGTTCGCGATATTCACTCATATCGAGGCGAACCAAAGCTTCTTCATCACCAAACATGAATGAAGCTAATGCCTTTGCCAGTTCTGTTTTTCCAACACCGGAAGGACCGATGAAAATAAATGAACCAATTGGTCTACGGGGATCTTTCAAACCGGAGCGTGCTCTGCGAATAGCGTCTGCAATTGCTTTTACAGCTGCTTCCTGACCGACTATGTTCTCATGCAAGCGTTCTTCCATGTGTAATAATTTTTCTGATTCGGTTTCCAGCATCTGATTAACAGGAATTCCTGTCCATTGTGCAACAACCTGGGCAATATCATCAATATCAACAACCTCATCTAATTGATGTTCAGCTTCCCATTTATCGCGATGTTCATCAAATTCTGTTTGTAAACGTAATCGTTCTGCTTTCATTCGAGCAGCACGTTCATAATCTCTTTCTACACCGGCTTTTTCCTCTTCAGCAGCTAAACGATCTAATTCAGTTTTCATCTTCTTCAGATCAGCTGGCAATGAATATAAGGCAACCCGTAATTTTGCTGCTGCTTCGTCCATCAGGTCGATTGCTTTGTCGGGTAATCGACGATCTGTTACATATTGCGAAGATAACCTGGCGGCAGAAACCAAAGCTTCATCAGAGAAACGGACTTTATGGTGTGCTTCGTATCGATCACGTAGCCCATGTAACATTTGAATAGTATCATCGACATTTGGTTCTTCAACATAGACAGGTGCAAAACGCCTTTCTAATGCCGAATCTTTTTCGATGTGCTTATGATATTCATCCAAGGTGGTTGCACCAATACATTGCAATTCACCACGAGCTAATGCCGGTTTCAACATGTTGGATGCATCCATTGCACCTTGTGCTGCGCCTGCACCAACCACCGTATGCAACTCGTCTATGAAGAGAATCACTTCTCCTTCAGAGCGTTGTACTTCTTCTATTGCGGCTTTTAACCGTTCTTCAAATTCTCCTCTGAAACGTGATCCGGCAATCATAGCGCTTAGATCAAGTGAGATTACCTTTTTTCCCATCAGGATTTCCGGGATATCATTGGTTGCAATTTTTTGCGCTAAACCTTCCACGATGGCCGTTTTTCCAACGCCAGCTTCTCCAATCAAAACAGGATTGTTTTTGGTTCGACGGGATAAGATTTGCATGACCCGTAAAATCTCATTGTCACGACCAATAACCGGATCTAATTTTCCTTCTCGTGCTTGGGTGGTTAAATCGCGTGAATATTTTTCAAGACTACGGTAACGCGTTTCCGCTTGAGGATCCGTTACCCGTTGTCCTCCACGCAGTTGATTCACAGCTTCAATTACTCGATCACGGTTAATTCCGGAGCCTTCTAACAATCTGGCTGCTGGCGTGTTCTTTTCGCTGAGAATCGCAAGGAAAATATGTTCAGTCGAGATGTATTCATCTTTCAGTCGACTTGCTTCTTCATTTGCTAAATCAATTATTCGTTTTACGCGTGGGGTAATAAAAACTTGCCCCGCACCACCACCAAAAATGCTGGCTTTTGGACTGGTACGAAGAATATAATCTAATCTCTCTTCCAAAATACTAGGATCAATCTTTAGTATTTCTAAAATTTGAGAAATAACGCCTTCAGGTTGCTCAATTAAAGCTAAAAGAATGTGCTCCGTATCTATCTGGTTGTGGCCATAGCGTTGAATTATTTCAGCAGCTCTTTGAGCAGCTTCTTGTGCACGTTCTGTAAATCTATCAAATCTCATCATATGGGTATTATCCTTCCATCTGGGCCCATTACTATTTCTAAGTTATAAATAGGATTATATCAAAATCTATATTAACAAATGGCTGGTATTGTATAAGAAGCGTATAAGAATCTTTTTAGCTTGATGCAATAAACAAACCAAATCATTTAAATTTTCCTATTAAAATTATTTCGATATTCAACTTCTCTAGTGTAAAATTATACGAAATGGAACCCAATACCGGTACAAGGGAAGGATATATAAGACCCATTAATCCCAGAACTGATCTGAGAGAAATTGCTGACCTTATTGAGTTATGTTTCAAGGAAACAATTGACGAGGACGGTTTGGACTATATTCGCTATTTGCGGAAATTAGCGACAAACGCCAATAATTTATCGTGGGGCGATGGACTTTCTATGAGCTCCTTTGCTCAAATTCAGGGTTTTGTTTATGAATTAGATGGGGACATTGTTGGAAATCTTTCCATGATTCCGTTTCACAAAAATGGGGAATTTATTTATCTCATTGCCAATGTTGCGGTTCATCCACAACACCGTCGAAAAAAAATCGCTTTGGATTTAACTGCCCAATCCTTGAAACATGCCAAAGAGAAATTTGCTAAGAGTGTCTGGTTGCAAGTACGTGATGACAATCCACCCGCTATTCAATTGTATTCACAGATGGGGTTTGTGGAAAAATGCCGGAGAACTACATACACAATTCCCCCATCAGTGAAACTAAAGGATTATTCAGGTTATGGCATCAGAATCAAAAAAAGAACAAATGAAGAATGGCAGCAACATAAACTCTGGTTAAAGGAAACGTATCCAGAGGATGTTCGGTGGAATGTAGGTTTAAAAGAGAATCGATTTGTTCCTGGTTTTTGGAAAACACTTTCTCGGTTTTTCGCTGGGATTTCAATTACTTCACTCAGTATTTATAAAGAAAATAAGCTTATCGGATTTGCCACACTGGAAAAAACCAGCTTATATGCAGATAACGTCTGGATTGCCTGTCCGAAAGAGTATGACGATATCGTGATTCACGCATCAATTCCTAATTTTCGGAATTCTTCTATTTTTATCCGTCCACAGACTGTAAATTTTCCTGTGGAAAGAGGAACAAAAGCTTTTACTGACTTAGGTTTTATCAAAAATCATACGCTGATCTGGATGGAAGAACGATTAAGACCACATAGCTTCATGACAGAAATTTGAAACTTAATTGTGGGATAATCGTAAATATGATAGGAGTTTAATATGAAAAAGCTTTTAATTCGATTAGCAATCAACGCGGTTGCCCTTTATGCGGCTGTTGCTCTGTTAGATGGTCGTGGTATTACACCTCAAAGTGAAAATTGGCTCAGTTTTGTCTGGTTGGCTTTAATTTTTGGATTGGTAAATGCGATCATCAAACCTATTCTTGTAGTCATGAGTTGTCCATTGTTGATCTTAACATTAGGTTTAGGAACATTGGTCATTAACACCTTAATGTTTATGATGGCAGGATGGATCGGCACACAATTCCAAATTGGTTTTATTGTGGAATCCTTTTGGGCTGGTTTGCTTGGTGCAATCATTGTAAGTATCGTCAGTTTTGTCTTGACCGGTTTATTTAAGGATGAATTAAAGGGCAAATCCAAATAATAATGGATTTGTTCTTGTATTATTTTGGTTGTTTATATTAGAGATTGTGCTGCTTGATATCTAATTCTTCGAGCTTTTTAGTTGTTGGGATGCCATCCTGACTCCAGCCTCGAAGCTCATAAAATGTAGGCAGCATTTTGTCTAATTCAACTACATGGCCTTTAGCTGGCCCATCCGGAAGTGGTTCATTTAACATTCTTGGTGGAAGGGTATCATCAGCTTTTGTAAAACCAGCTTTTAACAAGAATAATCTCTCCATGTTAAATATTCGCTCTCCAGCCTCCAGCAGCATTGGTTGGGTAAAGGGTAGTCCTGTTGCCATTCGCATGATTTCTGACAGCGGAGTTGGCCACAATTCTACTTCATCCTCAAACATGTAGCGCACCGACAAGAAAACACATAAACCAGTCGAATCAATCACTGTAAATGCGTCCTCAAATCGTTTAATCAAAGCGGCTTTATTATCATATGTCAGTGCATCAATTTTCTTTGGTACGCCAAAAACTTCACTATATGCCAAATCGCCTGACATATGAGAAGCTCCTTTGTTGGAGGTGGCATATAGGAGTCCCATTCCTTTTGAACCACGTGGATCATAACCTGGAAATTCTTGCTTTTTCGCGGTTACTGCCAACTCTGTATGTCCATATTTTTCTGCTAATCGATAGCTACCTTCGGCTAATTCTTTTCCAAATCCGGACAGATGAGCAATTTGATGTGTTAATTCAATGATGGCGTCTGGATCACCAAACTTCAGATCAAATCCAATCTTTTCTTGTGGAATATAACCTTTTTCAGCTAATTCCATTGCACAAGCAATGGTCATTCCTGCTGAGATTGTGTCTATCCCATATTCATTGCAAAGATAATTTGCCTTAATAATGGCTGCCATGTTATCAATGCCACAAGCACTACCAAACGAAGCAATCGTTTCGTATTCGGGTCCTTCCCCTTCACCAGCGTATTTTGGATCATCAACTTTTGTATCTCTACCACAGGCGATAGGACAACGATAGCATGGTTTTGCTTTGACGAGATATTTTTCATTAATTACATCACCGGTGATGCCATCGATTCCTTCAAACCGACCCGATTGGAAATTACGTGTTGGCAAAATGCCCATTTCGTTTGTAATCGGGGGAACATAAGAGGTTCCATAAACACGCATTGCCCCGCCATTTTTCATAACATTGCCGACAGTTTTTGATATGGCTTTGCAATATTCTTCCATTTCACCAGGTAATGCTATCTCAACAGGTAGAGTTCCTCTTACGACTACTGCTTTGAGATTCTTGGACCCCATCACTGCACCTACACCAGAACGTCCGGCAGCACGATGCTTCTCATTCATAATAGATGCAAATAAAACGCGATTCTCTCCAGCAGGTCCGATACAGGCTACCCTCGCTTTAGGATCGGTTTCTGAGAGAAGAATATCTTCTGTTTCTGGAACCATTTTTCCCCAGATATGATCTGCGGAACGCAATTCAACTTGGTCGTTGTGTACCCATAAATAGACAGGTGAGTCAGATTTTCCTTCAAAAATAAATAAATCAAACCCAGTTCGTTTCATTTCGTTTGGAAAGAAACCACCTGAATTGGAATTGGTTAACGCACCAGTCAAAGGAGATTTGGTGACAACCATATAACGATTTCCGGTGGGAGCAACCGTGCCGGTCAGCGGGCCAGTGGCAAAAATCATCAGATTATTTGGATCAAAGGCGTCAATAGTTGGATCCATTTCTTCCAACATGTACTTAATAGCCCATCCTCGTCCTCCCAGGTATTTAGAAGCAAACAATTCGTCAACAGTCTCAGTCCGGATTGTTTTTGTCGTCAGATTTACTCGTAAAATTTTTCCATGCCAGGCAAACATTATTCTCTCCTTTTGTTATTTATTTCCACCAGCTATTGCTGAAAAAACACAAACCTCATCACCTTCTTGAAGTGTCTTGGTAAAATCAGGGGACTTACCATTTACCAAAATTACACTTTCCGGAATGGACGGCAATGAGAAAATATCCAAAATCTGGTCCGGCAGAGTGTTTTTATCCACTTCAATCGTAATCTGATTGCCATTAAAGCCTTTTGGTAAGAATTCCCGATAATTGGCTAGTAATTTAACTTTGATATTCATGCTATTTATTTGGTTCATTAATAATACAAAAACCAACAAAATGACACAATAACCGAGTGTCATTGATTTTTTTGACAATTTACAAAATCCATTGACTACATGAAAATAATTGCCACACCTACCATGGCAATGAGTGTTCCAAAGATTGCTTGTTTGGTGATTTTTTCATTGAGAAATTTTCCGATTGGGAGATGGAAAATGGGTGTTAACGCCATTAAAGTAGAGGCTACCCCGACTTTTGCAAATTGAACTGCTACCAAAGACAACCAAACTCCAACAAATGGACCAACCAATGCTCCCATAAGTGTGTATTTAATCGCTTTAGGATTCAGTTTAATTCTTTCAATGCTCTTATTTGCCCGTTTTGTAAAAATTGCAATAATCCAGACCAAAATTGTTGCTACTACAACTCTTATGACCACACCGGATAGCGCGGAAAATTCTGGAGGTAACCCCTTTTTTGCAAAAATTAATCCCACTGCCTGACCAGTTGCTGCCCCTAACCCAAATAGGATTCCAATCCATTTATGACGTGCACTATACAAAAGGTTTTGGCTATTGTTACGATCCAAAATTACCACTGCAATCCCACCAATTGTCAAGATTATGCCAGTGATTTGAAGAGGGGAAAGAATTTCGCCCAAAAATATCCAGGCGATGATGGCGCTGATTACCGGGCTTATTGCCATAACGAGCATTGCAAGACGCGGACCTACCATAATAAATGATTGGAATAAAAAGAGATCGCCAATAACCAGACCTATGATGGATGAGAGACTCAACCATCCCCATTGTTGGACGGAAGCATCCAATGGAATCGGCATGCCATAAATGATCGTGTGAAAAATGAGGAGCATTATTGCTGCAAAACTTAACCGGAATAAATTTAATGATGATGAACCTATTTGTTTTCCAGCAAACGAAAAAATAATAGAAGAGATTGCCCATAATAAAGCAGCACTGATTGCAGCAAATTCACCCATAGAAATCCTTTTTGAATCGTTGAATATTACCACAAAGTGACGGATTTCAATGTGAATACCTGTTCAGCTAAAAGAAAAACTATAGGAACATCTATTGGTCAACTGTCCATTTGGGCAGTGAGAAAAATTGATGTTTACGTTAGGATTAAGTAGAAGATGAAATTTCATGGTTAACGAATCATTGGGAGTAGAATATGGAACATTTGGCGTATTGCGATAAAAAAGCAAAAGAATTGGAAAAAATACTAAGTGGATCAAAAACCATGTTGATTCGTGGGGCTGCTGGAAGAAAATTGCCTTATGGGAGAGTTTCAATAGGGGAAACAATTTATTTAATTGAAAATGATGGTAAAGGATTCATTAGCGCAAAAGGGATTGTTTCTACTGTTTTTAATTCTGATAAATTGACCGAAGAAGAATCGAAGGCGATTATTAGTGATAACCAGGACAAGTTACAACTAACAGAGGTCCAATTAAAACGATGGATCGGTAAAAAGTATCTTTGTTTTGTGGAAATCGAGGATGTTGAAAGAATCGAACCATTTACCTATGTCAGGGCAGGAAACATGGATGATTGGATCATTGTAAATAATATTGATGAAATAAGGAAAGAATTCACACCGTAATCCTCAAAAATTTCTTGAGGATATAATCGATTTGAGTAAAAAAAGGAGTTAAATTATGGAAGTAAAAGAAAACAAAGCGACATCCGTTACAGGTTTAGGTTTGGTTTTTGGCGTAGCAATTGGTGCTGGATTGGGTATAATTTTTGACAACCTGGCTATTGGTGCTGGAATTGGCATAGTGATAGGTGCCATCATTGATAGCTATAAAAATAAAAAATAACAATGACTAGAATGTAAAAAGCCTGGATTTTCCCTCAGGCTTTCCAGGCTTTTTTACGATTTACAGCAAAGCGTCAAGGTAAAGTAAAGTGTAGAAGTACACTATTGCCAGCATCCGTGACCCACACTCCATTATTTTGATCAAAAGCTAACGCTGCTGGCATCCCAAATCCATCCGTACTGGGACTATATTCACCCCAACCGAGATAAAACTCGCCATCAGGTTCGAAACCTAATATTCGAAAACCTTCAGGATCCGTAGTAAATACATTCCCGAAGTTGTCAGTTGCCAGAAATGGTTTGTTGTCCAGGCTTTGTCCGTACCACCCGACAATATCCCAGATATTAATTGCGGTGTAAAATGTTTTGCTCTCATTTGGTACGAAAACCTGAATTCGTTGGTTCCAGGTGTCAGAAACATAAACTTCACCATTGATACCTAACGCTAATCCTACTGGTTCGTCTAGTTGTCCAAGATCAAAGCCAGGTTCTCCAAATTGGGTGATGAATTGGCCATCTGATTCAAATACTGCAATTCGCTTATTACCAGTATCGGCAATATAAACCCGATTGTCCTGATCTACAACAATTCCTCTTGGTCCCCAGAACCCATCTGGATTTTCAGCTGTTCCAAAATAGCCCCACATGGTAATAAAATCACCTTCGGAACTAAATTTTTGAACACGATGATTCCATGTATCGGTAACATAAATCGAACCATCCGGTCCAATCGCTATTCCCCAAGGTTCATTGAATGTGCTTTGGGGTGCTTCACCTGCGAGTATATCCGAATAACTTCCCCAGGAATTGATTAACGTTCCATCTTCAGAAAAATGTTGAATCCGATGATTGCGTGAGTCAGCTACGTAGATCGAACCATCTTGTGCAATGGCAATCCCTCTAGGGGCATCTAATTGACCTTCCTCTTTTCCAAAATACCCAATTACCCGGTCTGGTAAGATGGATTGAATTTTGCCTTCGTATGGATCAATTATTGGTTCCTTTACAATGGCAGGAATTGATCCGTATTCCCAAATTTCACCAATAATATCTTTTCTTATGTACATTCGGATTGAATCAGATGGCGACCAGGTTGAGATTGTGAGATCTGACCGACCTTTAATCTCTGCATACTTTGTGTAGTCTTTATTTAACCAAATCTGAAAAAGAGCAGCTCGCATGGAAGGATCTGTGACAGCATATTTGATGCGATCCCAGGTTAGATAATAATAATCCTGCATCGGCCAAACTAAACGGATGTAATCATATTTAATGTAATTATCTTTGACCAAAGAATCGATTTTTGAATAGTTCTGGTCGCTTGCGAGGATGATGGGGGAGTTCAACAAATCTCTGGTTGGAGTATCCGTATACCAATGTTTATTAGGATAATCTCTAAAATACCACCAATAAGGATATAGAGAGTCATTATCATATGCTACATTGATTTCTTTTTCTCCTACGGTTCGTTTTGAGATTTCTTCAACCTGTTCAAGGATATCTTTTGGACCTCTTTCGGCATGAGCATAAACAAGAAACTCTTTGGCGTTGTCATAATTAATAAAGGAAGCCATAAAAGAAGTGCGAACAGTCAAAATTGCTATAATGCCCACAAAGGTTAGCAATAAAATTCTCAGCATTTCTCCGTAAGTATAACCTTTGAGGAAGTATGCAAAGCCATAAATCGAAATGAAGAATGCAATACCTGAAATGATGAATTTGCTTGTCGATTGAAGTTGTTCTAAAGTGTTGCCTTGAAATGGCGGTATCTCACCTAAAATTGAGCTCAAAAAACCGATCAGACTGGTAACCAGGATAGGTAAAAGTAAAAGACTTATCCAACGATTGTTTTGCTTGAAATCGTACCAGGAAACCTTATTGATTAATTTATCGAAACCCCAGGCAGCAGTTAATCCAAATGGCATGGCAATATGAACAGTTAGCCATGGCATTTTTTCGCCGGCTAAGCTGTAAGCTACCAGGTTCATTAATGAAAAAAACACCAGCAGGAAGAAAACTGGAACGCGGTAATGATCAGGCTCAAATTCCTCATCATCAGTATTCTCTTCTATTTCTACTACGAATCGGTCCTCTTCCTTTGTTGCAAGAGTTGAACTTTCCATTATGGATAATTCTTCTTGAGCAGGGTTTTCAATCATAGACCGACTTGTTCTTAAATTATCCTCAATGGGTTCAGACTCATCTATCAAATCATTCTCGTCAGAAATAAGTCCCTTACGTGAGGTTCCAGGACTAATAGGAATCGCTACTGGTATGCCTATTTTCTTTAAGTTAAACATCGCAAAGATAATGGCAATAAAGAAACCAATAATCGATAAATATTCATAAAACGGCATTTGTAACAAGCCATAATAATAGGATGGTTGGGTTCCTCGATTTACTGCCTGTTGTTCCAGCCAATACCCTAAAGATCCGACAATTCCGGTGAAGAAACCCCTTCCATTTGTGAAAAATGTAGTGTAAAAGACAACAAAAATTGCCCAAAACACAGCAATATTTTTTAACCAGATTTTTTTATTCCACCAAAGCCCAACAAGGAGAGAAATTCCCCCTAAAATGGCTAATGAAATCCCGATACGGATCATACCCATTGTGGTGTAATCGGTTGGTTTCCAATTTTGTCCAAGTAGTGAGCCCAATATGTTGATTGGGAAGGCAGCCAATAAAGGCAAAACAATTGTGCCATTAAGAATGAGAAGATCAAAAGTTCGTAAATGTCTGATCGCCCCCAGTCCAATTCCTTTTACCAAGAGGAATATGGTTACTATTCCACCACCGATTGCCAGTATTACAGTAAGGCTGGCAAATAAACCAATATTGGCTGCGGATTGGCTCAGAAGTTCACCTGTCTCATTCGTTGGATTCTGTTTAGCGTTTACATAACCCAGGATAATACCCGATAGAAACAAAACCAATGTAATGATGGTCATATACACGAATAAATTTCGCGATTTTTGAGAAACCCAATGTTCCCGGATTACTTCACTCAAAAACTGAAGTGCAAGAAACAACAATAGGATAGCCATGTAAATGTAAGCAGTCTCTTTTGCAGCAAAATTCAAGGCATGTGCGATCGTTAACAGTAATAATGAAAACTTATCTCCCCGATCGAGGTAGCGTAAGGTTGCGTAAATCATTAAAACAGCAATTAATTCAATGATTCCTTCATTTCTTGTATAGCGGCCATAAAAAAGTATGTAAGGGGAGATGAGAAAAATTAATCCCCCAATAAGATGTCCGTATTTCCCTAAATAGCGTTTGAAAAGCACAAGAATTAAAATAATTGAAGTCACGCTTGCCAATGCTGCTGGAATTCGTGAAGTAAAATCTGAGTCTCCAAACATAAAATATGAGAGTGCTATCAGATGAAATTGAAGCGGACCGTGGGTAATCGGATCCTGAACATAACCTTTTCCAGATGCGAGGTCCCATGATGGCACAACGTGATTAACCTCATCATGACTCATCACCCTGGCACCCAAATCGTAAAATCGGCTTAGGAAAGCAAATAAAATAATTATGATGATGAGAGTTTTTTCTACTGTTATTTTAGGTAAATAATTTGAAATTGGTTTGTCAATCCAACTGTGAGTTGACGCTTCACTATTCATTTTTGGATCTTCTCCATATTGATTGTTTTACATTCAGTTTCAACTTTATTGACTATACTTGAAATGAATAATACTGGCAAGCAGCGACTATCCTTTTTGAATTCAAAAACAACTTTATTTTGACTTTTCAAATTATCAAGTCTATACTAATTCAATAATTTAACAAATTCAATCAATAAAAATAATTTTATCGCAAAGTGGGTTTTATTATGAATCAACGTTCAAAGTTTTCCACTTACACAATGTTTGCTTTATTGTATTTTGCTCAGGGAGCAGTGCTAAGTTATTTTACTGCTTTGAATGCGATCTACCTTTTATCATTCAATATTTCCATGAGCAAAATTGGTCTGATCAGTGGTATTGCCTTAACACCATTTGTATTGAAAATTTTTCTTGGCATCTTGAGTGACAAGGTAAATTTATTCAAGTTAGGTCATAGAAAGCCTTACATAATTTCTGGTTTGTTGTTACAAGCAGTTTGTCTCGTTTTGGTGCCTTTTATCAATCCAAGTGAAAATTTTTTCCTGTATGGGTTGGTTGCCTTTCTGGTGATGACAGGCATGGCCATGTATGACACAACCACAGATGGCCTGGCACTTGACATTACCCCTGAGGATGAAGTGGGGAAAATTCAAGGAGTTATGGTTGGCGGAAGGGCGATGGGGGTGGTCGTTTTATCAAGTTTGATTGGTGTATTAGCACAAAAAGTTTCATGGTCAGCTGCTTTTTGGTTATTGGCTCTCCTAACGTTGCTGCCATTGGTGTTGATTGTCGGTTTTAAGGAACCACCCCGTAAGCCTGAACAAAAATTTGAGTGGAAAGCATTTTCTGCATTTAAACATTGGCCAATTATTGCCTTGGGTCTTTTAGGTGCGCTGTATTCACTCATTATAAATGCAACCAATGAGATTATTAATCCCTTCCTCCAATCGAATTTTGGTATTTCAGTGATGGTAGCAGGATTTTTTACTACTGTTTGGGGAATTGGTGTCGTTTTTGGTGGAATATCTGGTGGCCCTTTGGTGGATCGCATTGGGCAAAGAAGAGCTGTAGAAGTTGCTTTAGGTATTTCTTTGGTTTCTGTATTAATATTTTCCTTCACCGCATCATCTGCAATTGCGTGGCTATTAGTATTTATTTTTGGACTTGCCTTTGGTTATTATGAAACGGTTTATTTTGCCATATCCATGAAAAAATCTGATCCGCGGATTGCTGCATCCATGTTTTCAATCCTGATGGCTATTGCGAATATCGGAACAGGTATTGGCTTACCTTTGGCTGGTGTTTTGGTAGATGGCGTTGGATATCGCTGGACATTTGCTATTTTAGCAGGGTTAAATTTGTTGGCAATTCCGTTACTACCTTCGATATTTGGAAAGCGGGCATTAAAAAGTTAGGCTGTGCATTTCTACACAGCCTAGATGTTTAGTTCCTAGTTTAGGGTGATTAATTGGAGTTTGTTATTTTCCTCCGCTGCCACTGCCACTGCCATTGCCACCTTGACCACCATTATTGCCGTTATCATTGTCGCCCTGGTTGCCGCTATTGGGTTGATCATTGAAGGAGTTCTGTTGACCAGGTTCCTCTGGTTGACCGTTCTGGGGTGGTCCTTCTGGATCCTCTCCACCCATATACATCCATTGATAGGTATCTTCTTCACCAGCATTTTGAAATTGATTTTGCTCCTGATATTGATAAAGGTTTTGCCACACCTCTTCATCATCTTCGCTTGAACGGCGATATTGGAACATAAACTCAAGTTCATTTGCCAAATTTTCCGGTTCGGCAATGCCTGCATCAATCAACCCCTGTTGAAATTGCATAGCTCTTTGGAACTGTTGCATGATTGGTTCATCAGGTGATTCTCCTGCAAACCGGCTTTGTTGTTGAACCGTTGATTGGATCATCCGAAGATTTCCAATTGGATCCCCAGTCTGTAATGCATAATTCATTGTCGCTTCTACAGTTTTATACATATCGTAGAAAAGGGGTTCTGGTGGCATTTCACCAGCTTCTAACAGTAATTGAATTTCTTCAAATCTTGTATTTAATTGGCTATTTGAAATTTTAAATTGTGTCTCTGGGTCAGTTGCCAATCCGAGTTCAATATCTTCCACCAGTGTCTTCACCGGATAGAGCAAATCACCAGGTAAACTATCCTGAGCAGCTACAGCGGTTACACCTCCTCCAAACAACAAACCGAGTATCGCAAATATTGTAATTACTTTCATTGTAGTAAACTCCTTCTTCTGGATTAGATGGGTCCACCATGATTGCTTTGGGGAAGAAACGGTGATATCGGATTTAATCATCTGTGCATTTCTCATAAAATTCTGTTTATGAGATTGAACCTTCAAAGGGTTCCTGTTTGGAACTTCATCCAAATTTTCCAATTTTTTAATCACTTCTTCTTCCCATGTATTCATAGCTTCACCTTTAATTTTTTTCTGATTGCCTGTAATCCACGATGTTGAAGGGCTTTAACCGCACCAATTGGCTTATTCATCGTTTGTGCTATCTCCTGGTTTTCCATTCCTTCTAAAAATTTCAAAACTACGGCTTGTCGCTGGTTTTCAGGAAGTTCCCATAGCACTTTTCTTACTTTTCTACTTTCGATCTGGGTAAAAACTTCATCTTCAAGCTCTTGATCTGAGGAATGGACGTCTTCAATTAATTCTGTTTCCTCTGGTGTTGTTCTGCGGTATTGGTCTGTAATCCAGTTGTGGGCGGTTCTATATAAATATGGTCTTACATATTTTTTTGGACCTCTTCCAACTTTTAATGCTTGCAGTAATCGACTAAAAGTTTCAGCAACACATTCCTCAGCTTTGTCCTGGTTACCTAATAAACGGTAACTGTATCGATAAATTGCTTCGTTGTATTGATCAAACACCCATTCAATCGCACCCATATCAAACGCCTCTAGCTTGGTTATTAAGCCTTCATTTTCTTCGATGATAGACATGTTCTCACCTCTTATGACGTTTATATGGGGAAATCGATACGGACTAATTTCATTTTACAGAGAATTTTGTATAAGAATCTAAATTTTTACAAATTTTTAATATTTTGTTAGTAAATCTCTAATATTGAAGTTGTAAAGTATAGAAAACTAAAAATAAATTAATTGCGAGGAGGTTTTTATGTTGTACAGAAGAAAAGCTTCACCGTCTATGTGGGAGGAAATGGATAAATTACAGCGTGAAATGAACCGTATGTTTGATAGTACCTATTTGAATAGGTTCCTTAATCAACCAGTAAACAGCCATGACTTTCCTGCAATGAATGTTTGGACCAAAGCTGATTCAGGTCAGGTTATAACAGCTGAAATTCCTGGTATGGATATTGATGACCTTGACATTAAAGTTGCAGGTGAAACTTTGACAATCAGCGGTTCAAGGCCATCACCAGAAGAAAATGATGATATCAAATATCATCGACAGGAAAGAGGTTATGGGAGTTTTACGCGTACTATTCAATTACCTTTCCCAATTGATGTAGATAAAGTGGAAGCGAATTACGAAAAAGGTGTGTTGAAAATCTGGTTACCAAGAGCTGAATCAGATAAACCACGCAAAATAACTGTTAAATCAATCTAACCAGGAGGTGAAATATGTCAGAACAATTATCGAATCCTGAAAATCAGAAACAAGAAATTGTTGAACAAAATGAAACCGAACGAACACGCGATACGCGACTTTATGTGCCACGAGTAGATATTTATGAATCCGAAGACGCAATTCACTTGATTGCGGATATTCCTGGTGCTGATGAAAATTCGATCGATATAACATTAGAAAAAAATGTACTGACCATTGATGCAGAAGTGCATGCTGAAAAACCAGAAGATTATTCTCTCACGTATGCTGAATATGGTATTGGGAGTTTTCGTCGAAAGTTCAATTTATCCAATGAAATTGACCAGGAAAAAATTGTTGCAGAAGTAAAAGATGGAGTCTTAAAGCTAAAATTACCAAAGTCAGAAAAATCAACGCAGAAGATTAAGGTAAAAGCTGCGAAAAAATAAGTTGAGTAAGGAGGTCGATATGGTTATGAAAAGTTTGATCCCTTGGAAAAGAGATACTGAAAGAAATGATTTAGCGATGTATTCTGATGATCCTTTTTGGACAATGCGAAATCAAATGAATCAGCTAATTAAATCATTCTACAATCAACCATTTGATATGGATCTTTTTCATGAAGATGATATCTTCTCACCTAGAATTGACCTGAGTGAAACAGACAATGAATATACCGTGGTAGTTGATTTACCAGGTTTAGACCAAAATGATATAGATCTTTCCTATAGCCGTAATGTTTTGTCTATCTGTGGAACAAAAGAAGATGAAAAAGAGGAAAAAGGAAGGCAATATCATCGCCTCGAAAGATATTCAGGTCAATTCAGGAGAGACATACCCCTTCAAGAAGAAATTGATGATGACAACATTGAGGCGATTTTCAAGAATGGTGTCCTGACAATTCATTTACCAAAAATTCAGAATACGACCCAAAAACGGAAAATTTCTATCAGGAAAAAATAAATTGTAATCAAAAACCGGCTCAAGCCGGTTTTTGATTTAAGTTGACAATTAGGAAAAAAATTATTACATTGATCAATATTATTCCACTTTTTCATCAGTATAATGAAGAAGGATGGTTTCCAGACACTTTCTTCAATGACGATTTTCTTTCATTGAAGAAATTAATAATTAATTTACTTAAACTTTTTTTATCCGATACCTGAGGAAAAATGTATTCATATCAAAAAGATAATCCAACAGTGTTTTCTACAGAGCAAGGAAGAATATGTCCAAATTGCGGAAAACCTGTAGCTAAATGTATTTGTAGAAGTAAAAAAGCTGTTAATGTAAGAAAGGATGGTATTGTTCGGGTTAGACTTGAAAGAAAAGGCAGAGGTGGCAAATCTGTAACACTTATCGAGGGAATCACAGGAACAGAAAAATTTTTAAAAGAAATCGCTAAAGAATTGAAGCAGATTTGTGGGGCTGGGGGAACAGTTAAAAGTGGTGTGATTGAATTGCAAGGTGATGTGCGTGATCTTGTTTTGGATAAGTTGGTAGAGAAAGGCTTTTCAGCAAAAAAAGCTGGTGGTTAAAAAATAATAACTTTTGGAGAGATGTATGCAAAATAGTCTAAAACCATTCTTTGATTCATTGGGGGTAGCAATTATTGGTGCTTCTAAAAAACCGAATAAATTAAGTTATGGAATTGTTAAGAATTTGACATTGTATGGATATCAAGGTGCTATATATCCGGTAAATCCTAAAGAAGATGAAATTTTAGGGCTTACGTGTTATCCGGATATTTTGAGTGTTCCTGATCCAGTTGATTTGGCGGTTATTATTTTACCTGCAGCCAGTATCTTATCAATTATCCAGGATTGTAATAAACGTGGAATTAAAGCTATTACAGTGATTTCAGGTGGTTTCAAGGAGTTGGGATCTGAAGGAGAAGAGTTAGAAAAGAAATTGGTTTCTTACGTCAAAGAGAATCATATGCGCATGGTTGGCCCAAATTGTGTGGGGACAATGAGTTTGCATTCAGGATTAAATACAACCTTTATTTCAGGTGTCCCTGACACCGGTGGAATTGGTTTCCTTTCTCAATCCGGTGCTGTTTTAGGAGGTGTGGTTGACTATGTAAAAGATAAGGGGATTGGTTTTTCACACTTTTTAAGCTTGGGAAACGAAGCAGATGTATCAGAGACTGATATGATCGAGTATTTAGGTGATGATCCGCACACAAAAGTAATCACAGCCTATATAGAGCAGATTCAGGATGGTCAAAAATTCATTACCATCGCAAAAAATGTTACCAGAAAGAAACCAATTGTTGTTTTAAAGGCTGGTCAGACTTCAGCAGGAGCAAGAGCAGTCTCTTCCCATACGGGATCTTTAGCAGGTAGTCATGCGGCTTATCAGGCTGCATTTAAACAGAGTGGTGTTGTTGAAGTTCAGACAGTGAACGATCTCTTCGATGTATCACAAGCGCTCGCTTTGCAAAATTTACCTCTCGGGAATAAAGTTGCAATTGTTACGAATTCTGGCGGTCCAGCTGCTTTACTTTCAGATAGTTTAGCGAATAATGGTTTTGTGATTGCAGATTTATCACTGAACACAATTGAAGAATTAAAGAAGTTTTTGAACCCAAGTGCTCAAGTGACGAACCCTGTTGACATGTTGGGAGGAGCAGAGCCACATGAATATGATAAAGCCATTCAATTATTGATCGAAGATCCACAAGTCGATGTAATTGTTCCAATACTTGTCCCACAGGCTTTAGTAAATCCGGTAGAAGTTGCAGAAGTGATTGCCCAAAACTCGGAAAAAACAACAAAAACAGTGATTGCATGTTTTATGGGAGATTCATTGGTTCTTCGACCGAGAAAACTATTACATAGTAGAAATGTGCCCATGGTTGTATTTCCTGAAAGTGTGGGAGATATTTTAGGAGCAATGAAAACGTACGCAGATTGGTTGCAGACTAAAGTTGAACAACCGGTTGTGATTGAGGGTGTAGATAAGGAAGTTGTGCGAGAAATTATTTTCCAAAATAACCGGAATAAAACCATGGGTGAAGAACTAACCAGAAACCTTTTGCAAGCTTATAGAATTCCGATTGTTCGCGGTGGATCAGCCGTTGATGAAATATCTGCCGGAAAAATTGCCGAAGAAATTGGTTTTCCAGTTGTTATGAAAATAAATTCTCCAGATATATTACATAAATCTGATTTAGGTGGAATTCGTTTAGGGTTGAACAGCAAAGAAGAAGTTCAATCTGCATTCATTGAAATGATTGAATCTGTAAACAAAAAGAAGCCAGATGCGCGATTGGATGGTGTACTAATTGAATCGATGGCACCAAAAGGCAGTGAGGTGATTATTGGGATGAAAAGAGATCCTGGTTTTGGTGCAATGATGATGTTTGGGTTTGGCGGTATTTTTGTTGAGTTATTTAAAGATGTATCTTTTCGGGTTGCACCACTGACAAAAAGCGATGCTTACGAAATGATTATGACAACCAAAGCAGGAATATTATTGCAAGGGTACCGAGGAGAAAAAGAGAAAGACATCGATGCCATTGTCGATGTAATCTTAAAACTCAACCAAATTGCAATTGATTTTGATCAAATTGAAGAAATTGAAATCAATCCATTGCTGGTTCTCGAAGAAGGTGTTTTAGCCTTAGATGGTAGAGTAATTCTTAAATAAGCCAACTGATTACGGAGGAATTAATGAAACGATTACTTTCGGGTAATGAAGCAGTTGCCAGAGGAGCATGGGAAGCAGGTTGTACGGTCGCCTCAGGGTATCCAGGTACACCAAGTACTGAAATTATGGAGACATTTGCTCGATTTCCAAATGTTTATGCAGAGTGGGCACCCAATGAAAAGGTTGGATTGGATGTAGCCATTGGCGCTGCGTATGCTGGAAAACGAGCCATTTCAACGATGAAACATGTTGGATTGAATGTGGCTGCAGATGCTTTTTTCTACGTTGCAATGACAGGAATTGAAGCTGGCTTGGTGATCGTGTCTGCTGATGACCCATCGATGCATTCTTCACAAAATGAACAGGACAATCGTCAATTCGCCAAATTTGCACGTATTCCTTGTCTGGATCCTGCTGATAGTCAGGAAGCTCGTGATTTCACCTTGGCTGCTTTTAACTTAAGTGAACAATTTGATACACCAGTCTTATTACGAATGACAACCAGGGTGTGTCACACAAGTTCACCCGTTGAAGTTAGCGAACTGCAATTGCAGTTAGCAAACCAGGAAAAATATCCTCGTAATCCTGCAAAGTATGTAATGATTCCAGCAAATGCTCGTAGAAGACACCCGATTATAGAACAAAGAATATCTGATATTTCCAAACATGCAGAGACCTTCAAATTTAACAAAATTGAAATGCGGAATAATGAACTTGGAATTATTACCGGTGGAGTAGCTTACCAATATGCGAAAGAAGTCTTTCCAGATGCAAGTATTCTCAAATTAGGAATGGTCTATCCTCTTCCGAAAGATATGATCCTAAATTTCAGCAAACAGGTAAAGAAATTAATTGTTTTGGAAGAACTTGATCCCTTTATTGAAGATCAAGTTCGGTTAATGGGTGTTGAACTTTATCAGGTTGATGGAAAGGTCGATACAGAAAAATACCACACAAAATCACTATTTCCAATTGCAGGGGAGTTAAATCCTGCAATTGTCAAACAGTCAGCAATGGATGCAGGCTTGATCCAGGGCCAAAATAAAGTTGAAACCTCAAGCATGGATTTGCCATTACCAGCCCGACCGCCAACACTCTGCCCTGGTTGTCCACATCGTTCTTCCTTCTATGTTTTGTCCAAATTAAAAGTCCCCGTGAATGGCGACATTGGCTGTTATACACTAGGAGTAGCACCCCCACTCTCAACAATTGACACCTGCGGGTGTATGGGGGCAAGCATAGGGGTTGCGCATGGAGCCGCTGTAGCAGGTGACAAAGAACGACATGTATCAGTGATTGGCGATTCAACCTTTTTCCACACTGGAATTCCAGCATTAATCAATGTTGCCTATAATCGTAGCAATGTTATCACCATCATTATGGACAATCGGGTTACAGGGATGACTGGCCATCAGGATAATCCAGGGACTGGATTTACACTGCAAAACCAAAAGACTGTTGAATTAGATATTGAAGCATTGGTTAAAGCATGTGGGATAGAAAAAGTACTAACTGTTGAAGCCTATGAAGTTGAAACAATTGAAAAAACACTTAAACAATGGTTGAAAGAGGATGAGCCTGCTGTTTTGATAACCAAAGAAGAATGTGCATTATTACCAACTGCCCGTCGCAAATACTTACCATTGTTGGTAACCGATCAATGTAATGGATGTACGGTATGTTTTCGAATTGGTTGTCCCGCGATTTTAAAATCTGAAAAACTTGATCCAAAATATCATCGTCCACTTGCCGTCATAGATCAGGACCTTTGCACGGGTTGTGAGATTTGCGCACAAGTTTGTCCACGTGATGCAATATTATTCAAAGATCAGGTAATTGCATTGAGAAAGTCGGAAGGGGAGTGAAAATGGAAGAAAAAAAACAATTAAATCAACTCTATCCAGATGGAATAAAATTCCTGCTGACAGGTGTAGGTGGCCAGGGAACCATTCTGGCAAGTAATGTGCTTGCTGATCTAGGGTTATCACTTGGATATGATGTAAAAAAAGCAGAAATTCATGGAATGTCTCAAAGAGGGGGCACTGTTATCTCATACATTCGCTGGGCAGAAAAAGTATTTTCACCGATTATTTCCAAAGGTGAGGCCGATATAATCATTGCTTTCGAAAAATTAGAAGCGATTCGAGCAATTGATCAGCTAAAACAAGGGGGAATTGTCATAGTTAATGATTATGCCATTGTTCCGGTGACTGTCAGTTCTGGTTCGGCAAAATATCCTAGTGATGAAGAAATTAAAGATAAGATTCACATGTTTACCAACAGAGATTACTGGGTCCCGGGCATACATATTGCTGACAATCTTGGTAATGCAAAAGTATCAAATGTGGCAATTTTAGGTGCTTTATCGCAGCTATTAGGCATTGATAAAGAGAAATTTTTAAAAGTTATTATCAGCCGGATTCCAGAAAAATACCAATCATTAAATGAATTGTCTTTCATTCAAGGTTGGGAATCAGTCCTTGAATTATAAATATCAAGGTCCAAAAATTTTATAACGTTGAATTTTGAATTGATAATACAAAAAACAACCTACACAGAAACCCAATAATGCAACACCAGAAGCAATCATTACCATACTTGCAAATATCCAACCGACAATTATTTGATTGAATAAAAAGAATATTTGTGAGATACCAAGCAAAGTAACCGCGATGGTGTTGTTGAACCTTTGTAATGCTGCATCCTCATACTTTGCAGATTTAATTATGGATTTAAAAAGTACTGACCCGAGTAGATAAATTGGGCTATAGTTTTTTCCAAATAACACAGCAGGTAAAAGTAGAACAAATAACAATGTTGTAATCCAAACCTGTTGTGAGATAAGCGCAAATAAAACGCCAAATGTCAGGAATATTCTATTTAAGGTAACAATTGGCAAAGGTATTCCAATGTTGGTGACTTTTTCATCATTGTTCATATTTTGCTCCAAAAATAAATTTAGATATAATATACCATAATTGTAAATAATAAGTAAATATTATACAGCCTAAAGTTTTTACAGTTTAGAAAAGCTTCAATTTTGGCACTATGATTTTAAAGTGGTGAAAGAAAATTTATAAAGTCTTCTCAATCTCACCACCACCTAATAATTCATCATCGTCATAAAAGACAGCATACTGTCCAGGAGTTGCATCACGGACGGGGTTTTCAAACGTGATAATAACTTTATTGTTCTCCACAGGAATTACGGTTGCGTTCTGAAAATCAGCTTTGTAGCGAATTTTTACCTGAGCATGGAGTTCATCGGATGGCGTTTCTCCATTAATCCAATTAACCTCTTTAACTTCTATCTGTTTCTGGCTGAGTTCATCAACAGTTCCCACAATTAACAGGTTTTCTTTCGCATTTTTTTCTAACACATATAGTGGTTCAGGTGCAGCTATCCCGATTCCCTTTCTTTGCCCAATCGTATAAAATGCAAGTCCCTGGTGATCTCCCAAACGGTTTCCATGACGATCGTAAATTTGACCGGGTTGTGCAATTTCAGGTGCATTTCTGAGGAGAAAATCTTTGTAGCTGGTGTCTGACACAAAACAAAGATCCTGACTATCTTTTTTCTCTGCCATTGGTAAATCGTAATGATGCGCTAATTCGCGAACTTCAGATTTTAACAAATTACCCAAAGGAAAAAGTGTTTTTTCCAGTTGATTTTGTTTTAACATACACATGACATAGGATTGATCTTTTAAAGTGTCTTTTGCGCGTAAAACTTTTATTTTTGAATCTTTATCTTTATCTAAGCGAACATAATGGCCTGTTGCAAGGAAATCAGCACCGAACTCTTTCACTTTATCGAAAAGCAATCCCCATTTGATATCTTTGTTGCAGATCACACACGGATTAGGTGTTTTCCCTTGGGCGTATTCATCAAGAAAATATTGTACGATCTGGTTTCTAAATATTTCAGCTGCATCTATTACATGGAATGGATAACCGATCGTCTGTGCAGATTTTCGGGCTTCTTCCATGGATTGAGGAGTACAGCATTTATTTTCACATTCTTTTCCTGCTTCACTCCATAAATGCATCATTACACCTATAACAGGATATCCTTGTTCTGCCAGTAAGGCTGCGACTACTGAACTATCAACGCCGCCACTGACAGCGACGAGTATGGTTGGTTTCTTTTCTGTCATATTGTCCTTATTGATTATTCAAGCTTCCCAATAATAATTTATATTCACCATCTAACTGGTAAGGTGGATAACTAGCGGGAACAAGAATACTTTCGAATTGATTTAGTTTAAATTTACCATGTTCTGAATGAAGGGTGACAGACCCTTCAATCACTGTCAATACATGAAAACTTTCTCTATTTGGATCAAGCGAAATTTTCTTTCCTTCGGATTGTAATAATACCAAGGAAAAATAATCACCTGAGAAAATTTCTTGAATTGTAGTCTGGTTAGCTTTTTGAAGCTTTAAATCTCCCTTTAAATCAGTGACTGCTATGGATTTGTCTATATGTAATGGTCGTCCAGCTGTTGATGGACGATCCCAATCATAAACACGGTAGGTAATATCAGAATTTTGTTGAATTTCATAAATGGTTGCCCCTGGCCCTAATGCATGAATGGTGCCAGCTGGAATATAAATAAAATTATCTTTTTCAATATCATGATATTTGACAATTGAGGTTACATTTCCATTTCTAATGGATTCACTTAATTGATCTTTACCTATCCAAGGTTTAAGCCCAGCAATTAACTGTGTTTCAGGTTCCGCATCTAATACAAACCATCCTTCAGTTTTTCCATTAAAAGTAGGTCCTTCCAGTTCAATTGCTTGCTTGTCATTTGGATGTACCTGGATAGATAACCACTCTTTACTATCCAGAAGTTTTATAAGTAGAGGAAATTTCTTTTGTTTTGAATGAAAATTGTCTCCTAATAACCTCTGTTCATAATGTGAAGTTAGTTCATGCAAAGTTTTTCCAGCAAGATACCCATTAGAAACAACATTATTTTCGTAAATCACCCAAATTTCTGCGACAGGAAGGTTTGGATCAAGTCCCGATTTCAAAATATTTTTAAATTTGGAACCACCCCAAACGTAATTCTTCACAGTAGGTTCAAGGATTAAAGGATACAATTCATTTGTTGTCATTCTGTGATTTTAACACCGATCTATTAAATTCCCAAATTAGGATACTTATACAGAAAAGCTTCGCTATAATTGAAAGAAACCATTCTAAAAAAATCTTACGAGGATCAATGAGCCATAAAGATTCAACTAAATCTCACTTTTCAGAAACAGCAAACAAAAAACTAATGACAAACACTGAAGAATTTCAGAAATTTACAGCAGAATACCCTGAATTTTCTTTTACAGTTGAGATTGATGAATTACGAAAATCAGATTATCCAACTTTAGATACACAGAATCAGATTTATCTTGATTACACGGGCGCTGGTTTGTTTTCGTTGTCTCAAATAAAAAAACACCATGAATTATTGTCAAACAACGTTTTTGGCAATCCTCATTCCAGCAATCCTACTTCACTTGCAATGACTAAATTGGTTGAGCAAACGAGAAGATCAATACTAAATTTCTTCAAAGCGGATCCAACAGAATATGAATGTATTTTTACCAATAATGCGAGCGGTTCCTTGAAATTAGTTGGAGAATCTTATCCATTTTCAGAAGATAGTCATTATTTATTGACATATGACAATCATAATTCCGTAAATGGGATTCGAGAGTTTGCCCGTACAAAAGGGGCAAAAATAAATTACATTCCGGTATTGTTACCTAATCTTCAATTGGATCAGGAAGAATTAGAGTGTCAATTACAACAAATAGAACCTGGCTCGAACAATTTGTTTGCTTATCCTGCTCAATCCAATTTTTCAGGGGTTCAACATTCATTAAATTGGATTGAGAAAGCAAAATCATATGGATGGGATGTGTTACTGGATGTTGCAGCTTATGTGCCTACCAATGAGCTGAATTTGTCAGAGATACATCCAGATTTTGTTAGTCTATCTTTTTATAAAATGTTTGGCTATCCAACGGGAGTTGGTTTGTTAATTGCCAGAAAAGAAGCATTGAAAAAATTGAAACGCCCCTGGTTTGCCGGTGGAACCATTACCGTAGCATCTGTCAAAGGCGATAGATTTTATTTGCACCAAGGTGCTGAAGGTTTTGAAGATGGCACTTTAAATTATTTGAGCTTGCCAGCTGTCGAAATTGGATTAAATCACATCACTTCCATTGGTTATGATGTTATTCATAAAAGGGTTATGATTCTGACCGACTGGTTATTGAAGAAATTATCCAATATTCATCATAGTAATGGGAAGTCATTAATTCATGTTTATGGACCCGAAAATTGTGAAAACAGGGGTGGAACAATTGCAATGAATTTTTATGACCCCGATGATCATTTTATCGATCAATTAAAAGTGGAGGAAAAAGCTAACCAAATGGGGATCTCATTGCGAACTGGCTGTTTTTGTAATCCTGGAGATGGAGAAATGGCGTTGGGGCTTTCAGCAGATGAACTCACCTCTTGTTTTGCGATAAAAACAAACTTTGAATACCAGGATTTTCGATCTTGTTTGGCTGAAAAAACTACTGGAGCTGTACGTGTGTCCATCGGAATTGTTTCAAATTTCAATGATGTTTATCAATTGGTGAAATTAGCTGAGAGTTTTATTGATAAAAAATATTACGAGGTTTAAACCTTAGTAATTTAAAGAAAAAAGTTGATTGAGTGAATCAACTTTTTTAGTCGGGGCGGGCGGATTTGAACCGCCGACCTCACGGACCCGAACCGTGCACTCTATCCGGGCTGAGCCACGCCCCGAGGTGTCTTGGATTATACTCGTCCTACTGTATCTCGTAAAGTAAAAAACCTGGCAGGGGAAAATTTTTGGTTCCATGAATAGAGATGGTTCCTCGAAAACAAGAGTTTTCAACTTTCTTCTGCGATTTTTGGGATTGGGATTGGATCAATCAGGTCTTTCATACGAAATTTTTCGATATATTTTCTGGCAAACCAATAGTCTAAATCCAATTCATCCACAATATCAAAAATAGACTGGTCACCTTCAAAACGCATCATGATTTTTTCGATATTACGGTTTAATTCCCAATCATCCTGCCAATCGACATATAAATCGTGACCTGACAGGAAAACAGGTCCTCTAAATTTTCGAGCTGGAATATAGTTTGTTGCAAAAATTCTGATGATTTCTTCGATCACATCCGCAGCCTGAATGAGTTTATCTTCATGAATGATGGACAAATTGTCATCGGAAGTATGATACTCAGGATACGGGTAACGGGTAATGGATATGGTGGGAATATTAATACCTGGCCCATTTAATACTCGTTCATCGTTGGCAATAATCTCAGTAAAACCACCTTCTCGGAATTCAAGACCACATTTTTTGAGTACAAAATGACCGATTCTATCAATTAATTTATCATTTTGTCGTGATCGTTGCAGTGCAATTGAATTATCATTGCCGGTCATTTCAATGAAAATTCCTGCCCGAATATTTGGAATTTGATCTTCATGGTTTGCTAAATAGGTGATGGTTCCGATTGTCTCTGGCCCAAACCAAAAACGCACACTCATGGATCCCGCCGGTAATGGATTTACAGCTAACCGCCTGGCAACCTCAAGGGCAGTGACAACCCCCGCGGCATCATCGTTGGCCTGGCTTGGATGGCAGGTATGCGCCATGATAAACATCTCACCAGTTTCAGGATTGGGTCCACCTTTTGGATGAAGCGTTGCGGTAGCTACTCGAAAACCTTTATTTGGATCAGTTATAAATTCAGAATCAATCACTGCATGGTACCGTTTTTCTTTAGATAATTGATCGAATTGGTTTTTTGAAAGACAGAATCCCCAATCACGTTCATAATATTTAAACATCCAAGGTATCGTATGCGGTAAATCATCGTTGTAAAACAAATGAGGTTCCAATTCATCCCAGGTAAGCATCTTGTTTATGGGTAGTGAATAGGATACTAAATGCAAATTACTATCCTTGAAGTCAACTATTTTTTCTCCATCTTCTGTTTCCAAATACGCTTCTTTCACTTCATAGCGTTCAGGTATGTACCATGTCCAAACTTTAGAAAGAGGTGGAAAACTTTCAATTTGATAATTTGCATTTTCAGGTAAGTAGGAACCAATAATCTCTAACGTTTTATCCATATCATCGGACGCCAACGTTCTGTGCAATGAAAAGAATTCTGCAAGCACAGCTTTAAGACTTTTCATAGGTTTTAGATTGGGGATCCAATCAATTGCTTTTTCAACTGATTCAATTTGATAAGTTAAACCTGGACCTTGATGGTTGAGTATTGCATCAACGGAAACTTGATACGCATGATTACAATCCAGTAATCGCACAACTCCCAAACCAAGGGGGCGAATATTTGCGACCTTTTCGTCAAGAATTTTTCCAATTGGCTCAAAATCCAGGACAACACCTTTTTCGACATCGCGAACCATCATTGTTATGGTTAATTCCTGAGGTTTTCCTTCACCATCGATTGCTAAACCATTGAATTCTTTTAAATATCGATAATCAACATTAGCAGCCTGTTCACAGTGATGCAAAAAGGTAAAGGATTTACTGTAAGGCAACCCTATGATCATTATTTTGGCGTTCCAATCACGAAGTTTCTTAAAAATTGTTGTCTCACCAAAACAATCATTTGAGCGTAACACAGAGATTTCTTCAGCCAATTTCCCTATGGCTGTAACCGAGTAAATTGGATGAAACATTCTTTTTGCTCTCGGGTCCTTGCGAACAACTTCAGTCAGAACACCCATTTGAGAGGGGGAGTTTCTGATATCCCAGGTTTCACCTCGCAAAAATCCATAATTGAAGGTAGGCATAATTAATGTGCCTTCGGATCCAAGAACATTTAATATAGCATCGATAACGGTTTCCGGACCATTTTCAATTCCTTCCGGTGATTTAGAAAGTTTGGAATAGGAACTATGCACAAATAACGTGTCCCCTGGTTGTACACCTAGCAATTTAAATTCATTGGCTAGTTTTTCTTTAGTCAACATCATTGCTCCTGTTTGATTTATTCGAATCACATAATTCTTTGTTCATTGCCAATCAAGTTTTCGTTGATTTGACGAAGTTCTTACTTAGAATTGAGAATTTATAATCCTCTTATTTGTCTTAAGCGTCATTTTGAAGTAAAGCATTTCCTATCATCATTATAAAAGGATTTTGGATAATAAAAATAGCGTGTTCAGTGCAAAGAAGTTTTTTCTTAGTTTACTTTAAGAAATTTTTTTCGGTAGGTAGTCAATATTTGAGATATTAAATTGCCAGGTTATCAAAAAGTTAAAGATTGTTAACAATGGGTAAATATTTCCATTTTTGATCGAGAACTTATGGGATTTCAGAACAAAAAGCAAATTCAACAATTTCAATAAGGTATAATTTTCTGATTAGAATTCAAAAAAGGAGATTATAAGGATGACAGATAAAAAGGTTCGCGTCGCTATTATTGGTGTAGGAAACTGCGCCTCTTCATTAGTTCAGGGGGTCCATTTTTACAAGAATGCAAAAGAGACCGATCGAGTTCCAGGATTAATGCATGTGAACCTGGGTGGATACCATATCAAGGATATAGAATTTTCAGCTGCTTTTGATATTGTTGATACAAAAGTTGGTAAAGATCTTTCCGAAGCTATTTTTGCTCAACCCAACAATACCTATAAATTTACTGATGTTCCTTTAGTGAACGTAAAGGTCGAGCGTGGAATGACCCATGATGGCTTGGGAAAATATTTAAAAGAAGTTGTTAAAAAAGCTCCTGGCCCTACAGCCGATATCGTAAATATCCTTAAAGAAACAAAAACAGATGTTGTAGTAAGTTACCTGCCGGTTGGGTCTGAAATGGCAACCAAATGGTATGTTGAACAAATAATAGAAGCGGGTTGTGCATTTGTTAATGCAATACCGGTTTTTATCGCCAGTTCTGACTATTGGGCAGAGCGTTTTCGTCAAAAAGGATTACCCATTATTGGTGATGATATCAAAAGCCAGGTTGGGGCTACAATTTTACACAGAGTATTGACAAGTTTGTTTGTTGATCGTGGAGTCAAATTGGATCGGACATACCAACTCAATTTTGGTGGGAACACCGATTTTCTAAACATGCTGGAAAGAGAAAGACTTGAATCCAAGAAAATATCAAAAACAGGGGCTGTGACCAGCATGTTGCCTTACCAATTACCAGAAAATGATATACATGTAGGACCCAGTGATTATGTACCTTGGTTAACAGATCGAAAATGGTGTTATATTCGTATGGAAGGGACAACATTTGGTGAAGTGCCACTCAATTTGGAAGCAAAATTAGAAGTTTGGGACTCTCCAAATTCAGCAGGTGTAATCATTGATGCTGTGAGATGCGCCAAGCTCGCTTTAGATCGAGGAATGTCTGGACCACTATATGCCCCATCATCCTACTTCATGAAAACACCCCCAAAACAATTTCAAGATAATATAGCGAGAGATATGACAGAAGCTTTTATACGTGGGGATGAAAAGAATTAGCATAAAATTTTGATGATGAAAAAAATATTAAAATTAAATAAAATTTTTCCGATAATGATTCTTTTCATTTGCGTTGTTTCTGCTTGCCAGGTTATTCCTGAGATAGAGAATTTCCAAAGTGAAACACAATCCACTCCAATAATGGGTAATTCAGAAACTGGTCAAGAACAAACTAGTACACCAACTAGAGAAAATACAAGCACAAAAACACCCACTCAGGTTCCAAGTTTTACCCCATCACCAAGTTTAACGCCTACAATAACAAGAACTCCATTTTCACTTGAAAGTTTTTCTTATAATTTCCGACCTAACGAAGTGTCCGCTCAAACATACCTTGAAACTTGTTCTTATCTTGCAAACCGATGGGGTGAGGAAAAAAGTAATCCTGGCACAATAGTTGTACCTATAATGTATCATTCTGTTCGACAGAGTGGAAGACCATTACAGGATGAAATGCAAGTTAGCCAGGATTATTTTGAATACACCATGGAATATGCAGAAAAATTAGGTTTCGAAACAATAACCACAGAAGAGCTTATCGGATTTTTATACAACAATGATCCGATTCCACAATATTCGATGATCATGATTATCGATGATCGTAGGTTAGGGGTTGTTGAGGATCACTTTATGAAGTATTTAGATCAAAATGATTGGACTGTGACATTAGCATACATCACAGGTGTTGCGACAGAATTTGAATGGGAAGAATTTGCTCGATTGAATGTAAATAACCGTTTAGATCTACAAGCGCATGGTTTTCTACACAATGCTGAAACTTATATTACAGAATTTACGTCAACAGATATTATTGAACAGGAACTATACGGACCAATTCCGATTATTGAAGAAAAAATAGGGAGAAGACCGAGTGCTTTTATATGGCCAGGCGGTAACTTCACTACTGAATCGGTTCAAATGGCGCGCGAAGCAGGCTATGAAGTTGGATTCACCGTTTATTCAAGAGGACCTCTCATGTTTAACTGGATCCCATTGGGCGCGACAGAGATAAAAGTTTCAGACCCATTAATGGTTTTGCCCCGTTATTGGTCAAATTCAGCTGCAATTTATCTAGAAAAAGCTGTGGAAATCTCTGCCAAGGCTCAGGAATTTGCTGAAGAAAATAAAGCTAAAGAACAAATTTGGTTTCAAGATTACTGTAAAGACTTTCAAAATGATAGTGATGATAATTAATTTTTTTTCGGGAATGCTATTTTTATCAGAAGGCATAGGTTGTGAGTCATAAAAAATTTATTTTTGGCGTAGTGATCTATTTTTCGGTTGTAATTTCCGGATGCGTAAAACCTGCACCCCAAAATGAACCATGGACATTAAAGGTAGATCATAATTTCATTGAAAACACCATTACCCCTATGTCAACATCCCAAAAAACTCCTTTTTTACCACCCACGCGCGATCCGGAAAAACCATTGCTTACACCAACACCAGATTTGCCGAGAGTTTTACCAACGCTGCGTTCTGAAGAGGTTATTTATTCAGTGCAACCTTATGATTCACTTAGCTTAATCGCCAAACAATACGCAGTGGATCTGAACGTTTTGGTTTCGGAGAATGGTATTGAAAACCCCAATTATTTAGACATAGGTCAAATATTAATTGTCCCTCCACCCAACCCTGAATCGAAAGCCCCAGATTTTAAGATTATTCCAGATTCTGAACTTATTTTTAGCCCATCCAACATTTACTTCTCGCCATTTAATTTCATTTATTCATTTGATAGCTATTTATCGTCGTTGGATCACTCAGATGAGGTTGTTTCACAGGTAGCAATGGAATATTCAGTAAATCCAAAATTGTTGCTAGCAATTTTGGAGTATTCAACCGGTTGGGTAACCGGCCCTAAAGTCGATTTAGAACCAACTTTACTCGAAGAAGAAATAGTAACTGATGCCTGGAAATCGGATCTTTATTCCATTCTCTCACGGATAGCGAATTCCTTAAATTGGGGATATTATGCATGGAATTCAAATAATCTTGGCTATTATTTTTTAGTGAATGGCAGTTATATTTTTGCAAATGAAACTATTAATGCAGGTACGGTTGGTGTGCATACATGGGCAGCAACCGTTTATGGTAAAGAAAATTGGTATAAAGCAATATCGGAAGGTGGAGTTTTTCAAACCTATTTAAATTTTTTCGGTTATCCATTTGATTTTGTCTATGAACCAATTGTTCCTAAGGATTTAACTCAACCAGAATTGTTATTGCCCATTCAAAAAGGTGTAGCCTGGTCATTTACCGGTGGACCGCATGCTGGATGGGGTGAGGGATCAGCCTGGGCAGCTTTAGATTTCGCTCCTCCTGGCAGCCCGATGGGTTGTAATGTGAGTGGTGATTGGGTGACAGCTGTTGCTGATGGATTGATCGTTCGTTCTGATCGCGGTGCTGTTGTACAGGATTTGGATGGAGATGGATATGAGCAAACCGGTTGGACAATTTTATACTTGCATTTATCGGAATGGGAAAGGATAGAAGAAGGAAAATGGGTTTCCGTTGGAGACCTTATTGGACATGCATCTTGTGATGGTGGTGTGTCCAATGGTACCCACTTACACATTGCCAGAAGGTATAATGGTGTGTGGATTGATGCAGTAGGGAATGTTCCATTTATCATGAGTGGTTTTGAACCGCAAAGTGATGGAATTGCCTATGATGGATATTTAGTAGGGAATGGAGAATTTATTGAAGCTTGGGCGTATTTCCGACCAGAAAGTCTTGTTCAGCATTAAAACCAGATTTTCCCTAATATTTTTCATTTTCATTGCCTTTTTACTTTCATCCTGTAATTTGGGTAGTTATTATGTCAGCGCACTGGATATAACAGCTACAGCTGAATTTGCAAATGCATTGGATGAAGCAACAATGAACTTTAATGCCACTCAATTCCCTCCTGTTGCAGAGCCAACACCCAACCCTATCGTTCCAACAGAAATAATAGAACCACCTTCAAATCCAGAACAACCACTACCAACCGAATTAACCGCACCAATTGTCGAAAGTGATCCGTTACCAACCGCGACCAGAGATAATGAAGAGCGACCTCCCATTCTGTATTACACACAGAGTGGCGATACTTTGTCAGTAGTCGCTGCCCGGTTTGGTGTCTCACTAGATGAAATAAAAACACAAAGTGAGATTACCCCACGAGAATTAATAACCCCTCAGACGTTGCTTGTAATTCCTGATTATTATGGTTTTGATATTGCCAGTGATCCAGTTCTGCCAGATAGTGAAATTATTTATTCTCCATCCGCTCTAGATTTTGATATTGATTCTTTCATAAATCAGGCTGGTGGTTATTTGAGCACCTATCGAGAATATACTGTCGATGGTTGGAAGTCTGGTGGAGAACTTATCAGTAAGGTTGCCACTGAGGAATCGATTAACCCAAGAATTTTATTAGGCTTGTTGGAATATCAAAGTGGTTGGGTTTATGGTTATCCTGATACCCCAGTTGAGAAAGAATATCCTATGGGTTTTCCCATTTTGGACAAAAAAGGATTGCTGAAACAACTAAATTATGCCGTAAAAATTTTAGCGAATGGTTATTATGGATGGAGAGAGGGCCGAATAACTGAGATCATTTTTTCGGATGGCACACAACAAAGAATTAATCCTAAAACCAATGCTGGTTCGGCTGCTATTGAACATTTTTTCTCCAATTTTTATGATCCTCAACGATGGTTATCTGTATTATATGGGGAAGGCAGTTTTCCTGTATTTTATGAGCAAATGTTTGGTTCACCTTGGTTGAGAGCGCAATCAGTCGAACCTTTATATTCAATCGGATTGAAACAGCCGAACATGGAATTACCATATTTACCTGGCAAAATTTGGGCACATACCGGTGGGCCACATCCTGCATGGGGATCTCATGGCGCTTGGGCAGCTTTGGACTTCGCTCCAGGCTCGGATAAACCAGGTTGTGTTACTAGTTATGATTGGGTGGTAGCATCAGCACCAGGTTTGGTTGTTCGTACAGGTAAAGGAGTGGTAGTTTTAGACTTGGATGGGGATGGATATGAACAGACTGGTTGGGTCATTTTATACTTGCATATAGCCAGTGATGGAAAAGTTGAAAAAGGAGTATTTCTGGATCAGGATGATTTGATTGGACATCCATCGTGTGAAGGTGGTAGTGCCACGGGAACACATGTTCATATAGCCAGAAAATATAATGGTGAATGGATTGCGGCTGATGGGCCATTAGCCTTTAATTTGAGCGGCTGGATATCTTACAAAGGTGAAAAAGCATATGAGGGAAAATTAGTCAAAAAAGATGCTGTGGTTTTTGCCCGTCGATATGGTTCGTTTGAGTCGATCATTACCCGATAGTAATTACATTTAAATCAAATTCCAATAAATAATTAATCAATTACTTAAGATTTCCCTTTATAATTAGATTTTGTACAACAATGATTAATAAATTAAATAAAAAAATAATCCTTTTAGTTGGATTTCTATTAATAAGCGTTATAACCTTGTCTGCCTGTGCTCCTACAACAGATTCTAATTCAAATATTGATTTGGGATTGAAAGAAGAAACCGTTACCGCGGAGTTATTAAGCGAAGTCACACCAAACCCTACTCGACCTTCCTATCCTCCAGGGACTTTGGTCGATTACATTGCACAAAGTGGTGATTCACTTCCTGCTATTGCAGAACATTTCAACAGTACGGTTGAAGAGATTCGAGAAGCGAATCCGATTATTCCAGATGATGCTACTACCATGCCACCCGGTTTTCCAATGAAAATACCTATCTATTATGAAGCGATTTGGAGCAGTTCTTTTCAAATCCTTCCTGATATTGCTTTTGTTTACGGACCAAGAGATGTTGGCTTTGATGTAGTTTCATTTGTGAATTCTCAACCTGGTTGGTTAAAGAACGCAAAGGATAGTATCGGATCAATTACACGTCCAGCAGCAGAAGTTGTAGTTTACATAAGTGAACATTTTAGCGTAAGTCCGAAATTGTTACTTGCAATTCTCGAGTATCAAACAGGAGCATTATCCAATCCTAATCCTCCAGAATCGTTAGATAATTTTCTTTTAGGTTATGGAAACCGATCTTATTCTGGGTTTTCTCAGCAATTAATTTGGACAGCTAATCGACTAAATAACGGTTATTACAGCTGGCGTGAAGGTAGTCTCAAAACTTATACTCACAAAGATGGCCGTTTGGAACGTCCTGATCCTTGGCAGAACGCAGCGTCCGCAGCCTTGCAATACTATTTTTCACAGGTTCTTGAACGGGATATCTACACTCATGCAACAAGTGATGTTGGTTTACTAGAAACTTACACAACCTTATTTGGCGATCCATGGGTTGGAGACCTAACTTCAATTCCTGGTAGTTTGCGTCAGCCAGAAATGATTTTGCCATTTTCCCCTGGACAAACCTGGGCATATACTGGCGGTCCACACACTGCCTGGGGACTAGGTGCACCATTTGCTGCAATAGATTTTGCTCCTGGAAGTAATGTTGGCGGGTGTTCTTTTTCTGAAGATCCTGCTTTAGCAGTTGCTGATGGTGTCATCGTTCGAACCGATACAGCCATTGCAGTATTAGACCTGGATGGGGATGGCGATGAACGAACAGGCTGGGTTGTTTTCTATTTGCATTTGCGAAATACAGATTTACCACCGGTAGGAAAACAATTAAAACAAGGAGATATCATTGGATATCCTTCCTGTGATGGTGGTCGCTCGACAGGGACACATATTCACATCGCAAGAAAATACAACGGAGAATGGATCCTTGCAGGAGGAGCAGTTCCGTTTAACTTAGAGGGTTGGGTAGTAAGTAATGGTACGACTGATTATTTAGGATTTTTAGAAAAGGATGGACGTGTTTTACGAGCATGTGTCTGTTCAGATAAAGACAGTCAAATTTCTTCGCAAAGAACACCATAATTCGTAATTTCCATAAACGTATTGTGATAATTTTATTGGTATAATCCACCATCATAATCATTATTTATTTCAGGTAAAAAATGAAAATTTCGCAACCAACAGGTATGAAAGCTTTCACTATCGTTTGGTTTGGTCAACTAATTTCCCTTACCGGTTCCGGAATGTCTCTCTTTGCTTTAACGATTTGGGCATGGGAAAAAACAGGACTCGCTACAGCTTTGAGCTTGGTTGGTTTTTTTGGTATTGCCCCTCAGGTTATATTCAGTCCAATTGCTGGAGCATTGGTCGATCGATGGAATAGAAAAACATCGATGATCTTAAGTGACCTTGGAGCTGCTTTTGGTATGATTGTTGTTCTAATTCTTTTTTTGGTGAATTCTTTAGAGATATGGCATCTGTATGTATTAGCGATGATCTCCGGCATATTTCAAACATTTCAATGGCCAGCTTATTCTTCTGCCATTTCCGTCATGATCCCGAAAAATCAATTCACCCGCTCAAGCGCTATGATATCTTTGGCTGAATGGGGAGCAGGCATTTGGGCTCCTATTTTGGCAGCAGCTTTATTATCCATCCTGGATTTATCAGGAATCATCTTTATTGATTTGGTTACCATGACGATTGCGATTTTAGCTCTTCTCATCGTTAAAATTCCAAATCCTACGCGATCGAAAGAAGGGGAACCTTCTAATTCGTTGTGGCAGGATTCCTTATTTGGCTTCAAATACATTTTGAATAAACCAAGTCTTTTTGGGTTGCAAATGATATTCTTCTTTGGAAATTTCTTTGCGGCATTCCTGGGGATACTCAACAGTCCGATGATTTTGGCCAGAACTGGTAACAATGCCACTACTCTGGGTAGTGTTCAATCTATTTCAGCTATCGGAGGAGTAATTGGCAGTTTGCTAATTACTCTTTGGGGGGGATTTAAAGTAAAAAAAGTACGTGGTGTATTACTGGGTTGGATCTTCAGTGGTTTCTTCTTTTTCTTTGTCGGAGTTGGGCAAGGATTATTATGGTGGGGCACATTCCTTTTCTTGTCCTCTTTGGTAATACCGTTGGTTAATAGCTCCAATCAGGCGATTTGGCAATCCAAAGTTCCACCTGACTTGCAAGGTCGGGTGTTCTCTGTTCGTCGTTTGATTGCTCAGATTGTGAATCCATTGGGTTTGTTGATCGCTGGTCCTCTTGCTGATAATGTGTTTGAGCCTGCATTTCAAAATCCGAGTAATGGATTGACACAATTCTTTTCGAACTGGTATCTTCCTGGTCCAGGTGCTGGTATGGGATTCTTAATTTCTATAGCATCAATAATGATTGTTCTCGTAGGTTTGTTTGGATTTTTCTCAAAGAAAATCCGTGATGTGGAAACAATTATTCCCGATTTTGATTCTGAATAAAAAAAGCACCCAGATTATGGGCGCTTGTTGAAATTTAAAATCCTTTAATATTAACCCTCTTGGATTGTTATCTTGTGGTCAATGTTCGCTGTTTTGTTCAAAATAGCCTGACCAGGGCAATATGTTGTTTCAGATAAATTTACCGCTTTTTCGACTAATTTTGGATCAAGATTTTTACCCGTAATAATATATTCGATCAAAATTTCAGAAAAAATCTTTGGATGCTGATCAACACGGTCTGCATGAATTTTTACTTCGAAGTTAGTTACTTCCTGACGCATTTTTGCCAAAATTGAAATGACGTCCATTCCCGTACAACCGGCAAGACCGACTAAAAACAATTCCATTGGTGCAAAGCCATCTTCATTTCCGCCTACCTCTTTTTTTCCACCGAGTGGTAATGTGAAACCTGAATCTGCTGTGCCAGTAAAACTTAATCCTTTATGCCAAGTAACTTTTGCTTCCATTTGAAATATCCTTTTCCCTTCCTTAGGCTGCTAAAACTTTCTCAATTTCATCCATCAATCTGGTTTCTGGCACTGCACCAACAACTTCTCCAGATCCATCATTAATTATAGTATGTGGTACCCCTGAAACACTAAATTTATTGGATAATTCTGCAAATTCCATAGCTTCAACCATTTCGCCAGAAACAAACTTGCTTTCCATTGCCATCTGATGAGCTAAAATTACCGCTTGCGGGCAATAAGGACATGTTGGTGTAACAAACACCTGCAAACTGATTGGTTTGGTCAGAGAAGCTAATTTGTCCTTTACAGGTTGGGATAAACCAGAATCTCCTTTAGAAACCATCACCAAATCATTGATAAATGTGGTGAACTCATGACCGGCGGGGATTCCTGATAATCGTATACCGTAATCAATTATTTCATCATCAATCAAAGCAGCAATTACAGTCATGGGGACTTTGTCAATATGATATTGCTTTGCAATATCTGAATTTTCTTCAACATCAAATTCGGCTACTGTAATTAAATCGTTTAATTCAGCAATTTCATTGATTAACCCGATTGTTTCGTTACAATAGTCACAATTTTGTTGTTTGCTACCGAAAAATAGAATTTTTACAGGTTTATCCATATCGGTAAAAAATTCCTTGACTTGTTCTTTAATTTTTTCATCTAACAATTTACTTGCCATTAATTCCTCCAATAATTTTTGATCTCACCTGAGATCTAATTTTTTATCAGGTAAAACAACCGCCTGATGTATATCCACAATTTGGACAGACTAGATTTAACATACCATCGTAATCAAATTCACCTTTTTTGCATTTTGGACACAATCCACCAAACCGAATTTCTAAATTTTCATTATTCGATCCTTTGTTTGTTTCAGTAAGGTTATTTCTCATGTCCTCACGAAGGTCGATAAATATTTTGGCCATCAATTTATTTAGATGCAAAGAATTGGAAAAAGTGGCAACAAGAACAATCCAATTAACAAAAAAACCAGGTTTTAGCCTGGTTCACTAACTTGGTAAAAAAATTATTTTTTAAATTGGTCTAGATTTAAGCGATAAAATAAGCGTTCTTTTACATCTGAAGGTGTTTTATCCAGTTCTGCCTGGTGGTGAACAATATCGATAGTTTTTTTCAATGTGTTTACGACGATTCTACAATTGTCACATTCACTGAGATGCTTATCCAGTTCTGCACATAACTCGTCAGAAAGTTCACCATCAACATACGCTGATATTGTATTTACAAATTCTTTGCAGTGGAGATGTTTTTCCATCATCAATTCTCCGATAGACGATCACTAAAGTAAACGCTTAATTCTTCTCTAAGTTTCATTCTTGCCCGTAACAATCTAGTTTTCACGTTTGTTTCTGTCAAATCCAAAGTTTGTGCAGTTTCTGCAATTGATAAACCTTCAATGTCCCGCAAGATGAATACAGAGCGTAAATTTTCAGGAAGTTCATGAATTGCATTATCCAGGATTTCTCTGGTTTCCGAAGACATAAATTCAGATTCAGGTAAACAGCACCAGTCAACAATTTGATAAACTGAAATTCCTTCAGTATCTTCATCTTCATCATCATGAATTACCGAAACCTCAGGTTTACGTTTACGAATATACATTAAAGATTCATTTACTGCGATGCGATAAAGCCAGGTTGAAAGATTTGATCGTCCTTCAAATTTTCCTATTGAATTTATCGCTTTGATGAAAGTCTCCTGAAGTACATCTTCAGCTTCAGTTTCATTATTTAGCATTCTTAATGCTACACGATAAATTTGATCAGTATGTATATTGACCATTTTAGTTAATTCATCTGCATCGCCAAATTGCAACTTTTCAAGATTTAAAGGTTCTGATGTTTCTTTAATCATTAGATGGTTTCTCCTATCAAAAAGTTGCAATCAAGATAACGGCCAAGTCGGCAGGACATCGATATCCAATGGATCGATTAAATCATTTATAAATCTGAAATAACCCGCAGTAGCAATCATGGCTGCATTATCCGTACAATATTTTAAAGGCGGGATAAAAATATTGAAATTAGATTGGCTCATGAATGTATCTCTCAAAAGCTGGTTAGCAGATACACCACCTGCAACTACAATATTTTTAACTTTATGCTGTTTGGCTGCCTGAATAGTTTTTTGGAATAATACATCAACAACTGCTTGCTGGAAACTGGCAGCTAGATCTTCTACGGGCAATTTGGAACGAGATTTTTCAAGTTCTCGTACCATTCGAAGAACTGAAGTTTTCAATCCTGAGAATGAGAAATTCAAACTGCCGTCCAGATTTGCCCGAGGAAATTTGAAAGCACTTGGATTGCCATTAACAGCTGCCTTTTGAATCGATGGACCGCCTGGATAGGGTAAATCAAGAAGACGTGCCACTTTATCGAACGCTTCTCCGGCTGCATCATCTAAGGTGCTTCCTAATCTTTTGTAGCTCAAATGACCATCCATTAAATTAATTTCTGTGTGGCCACCAGATACCAATAATGCAATCAATGGGAATTCAGGGATCGGTGGTGGTATTTGGATTTCGTTTGAGTAAACCCATGCTGAATATATATGACCTTCCAGATGATTGACGCCAATTAAGGGAATGTCTTTTCCAAGAGCTATTCCCTTGGCCATATTCATACCTACAACCAACGATCCAGCCAATCCTGGACCACGAGTTACAGCGATTGCATCGATATTATCAAGGCTCAAGTAAGCTTGCTGTAAAGCTTGTTCCACAACGTCATAGATTGTCAAAATATGCTGCCTGGATGCTACTTCTGGAAAAACTCCACCATATTGTTGATGAAGGTCAATCTGTGATGCAACCACTGAAGAAAGCAATACTCTTCCATTTTCTAAAACTGCTGCGGCAGTCTCATCGCAGGAGGTTTCAATGGCAAGTATTCTTGCAGATGGAAAAGTATTTTTAGAATCACTCATTAATAAACCACCGTATTCATAAATAAATTAATATTAAATCTTTGATTTGATTGGGATAACCAAATCCATCGGGAAATCCACAACTTTTTCAATTGTACCGCTTTCTGAAACATAATAAGTGTCCTCTAACCGAACGCCCATACCATTTTCAGGATAATACAAGCCAGGTTCTATTGTAAAAACCGATCCTTTAACTAAGGTCTCATTTTCATCTGCAGTTAATCCAGAAAAAGGCATTTCATGGACATGTAAACCTAAACCATGACCAAGACTATGCACATAGCCCTCCAAAGCAGCAGGAGTCGACATGATTGTGGGATGGCCTAATTCTTCAAACAATTCACAAGTTCTCCGTTGGTAATATTTGAATGGTTTATCAACTTCTAACTCGGATACAACCTTATCATAGACGTATTTAACCTGATCGTAAAGTTTCTGTGTTTCTTCAGGTGCATAACCCACACACCATGTTCTTGTAAAATCGTAAAAATAGCCACCTCCATTTTCACACGGGAAGATATCGAAAACGATTGTTTTTCCTAAATGAATTACATCACGATCATTCCCTTGACTATGCGGAATTCCTGCATCTCTTCCAATTGCAAAAATGGTTTGTTCGGGATTTTCTGCACCTGCTTCAGCTAACCAGTAGTTGATCTTTGCCTTGATTAATCCGATTGTGATTGGGTTTTCATTATCGTCAACGAGAACATCGCCTTTCGATTTCTGGCGACTAAGAAAATTGAATACATTTGCCACCACTCCGGTTGTGATTTCTCCCATGCTTTTTATTCTTGCGATTTCCTGGGGATCTTTTTTCATCATAGCAGTAAGAAGAATCGTATCAGGGACCAATCCAGTGATTTCATATTCCGGAAACATTTTTTGAAATTTGTTCAGAATTGCAAATTTTCCACCAATTTCTGTTGATCCATATAATGCGACTTTTCCTTGATTCACACCAGCTTCTAAAAATAAATCATGATAACGAAGCGCCTGTGCTTCCACATGATCATTGTTGGATTTTTTTAAGTAACTAGAAAAAGGAAATTTATCATAGCTGCAAGTTCTTAAACCAGTGTTTGCTGCTTCTTCGCGTTCCATTGACCCATGAAAAATGATAGGGGTTTCACCTTGCTTCTTTATCAGATCCGCATTGGTAATGTGACCTCCACCTGTTAAATAAAACATAGCTGGATTGTGTTGAGCTGGTCCAACTACGAGAAGTACGTCTATTCCATTTTCTTTCATCAATTGATCTATTTCGTTTTTCATGGAGATTCCCTTCCGCAAAGATTAATTAAGCGAATTTAGAATTTTTTGAATTCCGGATACGAATGATTGTTCTTGGTCTTCTAACACCGTTCTTGGGTCAAATAAAATTTTATTATTTTCCAATCGGGCAATAATTGGAAATTCTAACGCTCTCAATTTCTTCATGATTAAATCTGGTTTATTTAAATCGAACGCCAGAACGAAAGTGGGTAAAGTTTCTTCCGGTAAACTTCCACCGCCAACCGTTGATAATGATGGAATAACTTCACCAAATTGAAAGGTCGACTTCCACCTTTGGGCTCTTTTTTGAATCTGTTCGGATGATTGTGAAATCATTTGCCAGATTGGAATTTTCTGGTTGACTTCCTCACGTAAATAATGGGTAAGGGTTGCGGTTATCCCGGCCAGACAAACTTTATCTGGTCGGATTGCTCTGGCTAATGGATGTTTTTTGATTTTGTCCATCAATTCTTTTTTACCAATAATGATTCCAGCTTGTGGACCACCTAGCAATTTATCCCCTGAGAAAGAAATAATATCTGCTCCAGATTGAACGGATTCTACGATCGTTGATTCATGCGACAAACCAAATTTAGCTGTATTGATAAATGTGCCGGAGCCTAAATCATCTAAAACCGATACACCATATTGATGGGCGATAGCGACAATATCTTTCAATGGTGGCTCTTCAGTAAACCCCAAAATCTTAAAATTTGAGTGATGGGCGCGCATCACAAGGGATGCAGACTCTTGTAAGGCATTTTCATAGTCTGATACTCTGACTCGATTGGTTGTTCCGACTTCCAATAATTTGGCATTGGATTGTCGCATTACATCTGGGATACGGAAACCTCCACCAATCTCAATTAATTGTGAACGAGCTATGATGACATTTTTTCTCTTGGCTAGAGCACTTAAAACCAATAGAACAGCAGCAGCATTATTATTTACAACCATTGCGGCTTCAACACCAGTTAATTGTTTCAGGATTTCTTCTGCATGAATGGATCTTGAACCCCTCTTCCCAGTATTCAGATTAAACTCAAGAGTGTTGTAATGGCTACTAATGGATTGCATCGCCTGGATAGTCTCTTTACTGAGTGGTGCACGTCCAAGATTGGTGTGCAGGATGACACCAGTAGCGTTAATCACTGGAATGAGTGTTGGTGAGAAACGATCCTTAAGTAAGATGCTAGTGTGGTTGAGAATGATTTGAGTAGAAGGAGCAGATGCACCTTCCAAAATCTTGTTTCTATAAAAATTTAATGTATCCCTGATTGCCGTAACGACATGTTCCCTCCCATATTGGCTGATCAAATCCTCGGATTCAGGATTTTGGAGGATTTTTTCTACAGAAGGTAATTGCCGTAACTCATTCATCTTTTTCGTTGGATGGTTGCCAATGGCTACGTTCAACCATTCGGATTAAATTTTCGATTGCGATAATACCTAAAGCGATAACTGCTATCAAAATTGAATTTAATACCCGCCCAAGTTGAAGCCAGGCTAACAGGTCAAAGAAGATTGCAAACCATAATGCTTGTCGAATAATCACCGATGTATTTGCAGGAGTTTCGGAAGGAAAGCGAATGTTCAAAAAATAAACAATTGGTAAAGCTGTACCACTAATTGCCATGGTTAGTAAAAAGAAAAATAACCATCGTGGTCCTAAATAGGGTTGGGTGTACTGTAATAGAAAAAAAAGCCCAACCCATCCGATTGCAGCAATCACCAGAGAAGTAATTATTATTGCAGGGAGATCCTTAAAGTTATACTTCATTTATTCACCTGGTTAAATTATATCCGAAACTTTATTTTGCTATAGATCAATCGACAAAATTTTTGACCATGTATACCTTTTATGGTAAGATTTTTTGTACTTGTTATACTCATCAAGAGAGGTTGAGGGACCGGCCCGCAGAAACCTCGGCAACCTGAAAAATTTCCAGGTGCCAATTCCGGCAGAGCCTGAAAGGCTCTGGAAGATGAGATCAACTAAAAATTGACCTCTCTTCAAAGAGAGGTTTTTTTAATAAAGATGGAGATGATAAATGCAAAGAAAATACACAAACCGTTCTTTTTTGGATGCTTTGGAAGATAAAGTTCTAATTTATGACGGAGCGATGGGAACCAGCTTACAAAAAATGAACCTCACCTCTCATGATTTCGGTGGTGAAAAGTATTTTGGTTGCAATGATTATCTCGTGATCAGTAAACCTAAAGTGGTCGAGGAAGTTCACAGATCGTTTCTGGAAGTAGGTGTTGATGTTATCGAAACGGACACTTTCCGTTCGAACAGAATTACGCTAAAGGAGTATAACCTTCATAACCTGGTGATTGAAATAAACCAAAAGGCTGCTTCTTTAGCAAAAAGTTTAGCTGAGGAATACACTCAAGAAACACATCAAGAACGATTTGTTGCCGGATCAATTGGACCATCCGGAAAATTACCAAGCATGGAAGACCCTCAATTATCCGATGTAACATTTGAAGATCTGGTCAATGTTTTCAGTGAACAAGCTGAGGGATTAATCATTGGTGGGGTAGATCTGTTGTTGATTGAAACTTCACAGGATATTTTAGAGGTAAAAGCATGTATTTTGGGAATCCAAAAAGCGTTCGATAAAACGGGAATATACCTGCCAATTCAGGCGCAGGTAACATTGGACACAACTGGAAGAATGCTGTTGGGGACTGATATAGGTGCTGCGTTAGCCATATTGGAAGGTTTACCCATTGATGTGATTGGTTTGAATTGTTCAACAGGGCCAGAACACATGCGTGAACCAATTGCCTTTCTTGGTGAAAACGCCAATCTACCCGTCTCGTGTATTCCAAATGCAGGCTTACCATTAAATGTTGATGGAGAAGCGGTGTATCCATTGCAACCGACGGAATTTGCAGAAAATTTAACTGAATTTATTGAAAAATACAATATCAGTGTTGTGGGTGGATGTTGTGGCACCACACCTGAACACTTAATGGAATTGGTCTCAAAGGTTGGAAAAAAGAAACGTCCACCACGACCTATCCTGCAACGAGCTCAATTAGCATCTGCAATCCAGGTTATGAATATGCAGCAGGAACCAGCTCCATTTTTAATTGGTGAACGCTTGAATACCCAAGGTAGTAGGAAATTTAAACAACTGATACTCAATGAAGATTATGAAAACGTACTCTCAATAGCTCAACAACAGGTGGATAGTGGTGCACATGGTTTAGACATTTGTGTAGCACTGACTGAAAGAGCAGATGAAGCTGAAACAATTCACAAGGTAATAAAAAAAATTGCACCAAATATTAAAGTCCCTTTGGTGATTGATTCAACGGAATTGGACGTGTTGGAGACTGCATTACAAACAGCTCCCGGTCGTTGCTTGATTAATTCTACCCATTTGGAGTCTGGAAGAGAAAAAGCCGATAAAATCTTTCAATTAGCAAAAAAATATAATGCTGCCGTAATGGTTTTAACGATTGATGAATCTGGGATGGCCAAGACAGCTCAAAAGAAGCTTGAAATCGCAGAACGAATTGTTGAAATAGCTGTAAAGGATCATGGACTGTCACCATCTGATATTGTGATTGATGC
>JACDJB010000172.1_pt1 | contig 87892 bp, 94 predicted proteins | sample 7454121 | NCBI WGS metagenome assembly JACDJB01 (sample SAMN14253290, study PRJNA609438) | sludge metagenome | isolation source: sludge after 25d culture with pyrite | collected 2018-12-20 | reverse complement strand
TCTGTTGTAAAATGATTCATAGGGGAGACCTCTTTTCTGTGAATTTTTTGTGGTGAATTAATTCTACTAGAAAAGGTCTTCCTTTTTCTATTCATTTACTCCTGTAAAGCGAACGTGTGAAATTCTCCAAATCGGGTCAAGCACTTATTACAATAAGTTAGAGTGGCTTTATAGGCGTTGTCTAACATTTCTTGAACGACATGAAATTAAACCTCTCTCGGAGAAAAGTTTCAACTCAATGTGGATTAGTACTGATAAAATGATTTATCACCTCAATAATGTAAGAAAACGTGGTCAAGGTGGGCGAAGATATGAGGATTTGGAGGATAAACAGTTTCCAACCTCCATTGTAGTTAGCACAGATATGCACACAAGGTATGTATTCAGAGCAGATGTTTGTTATGACTGGAACATTAGACTTGAAGATATTGAGGAAGATACAAAATTATATAAAGATGACCATTTGAATGATTTCGTTAGAAAGAACGCAAGATTACGCGTCTCATATGCCCTCAACCTCCCACAGCCAATGACACTCAAACCTATGAGGAGTATTTACGAGAACTTAAAGAATTCAACAGAAGAGGCAACTATACTGATGGTGTGCATGTAAATGCCACATATACAACTATTGCCCACCTGTGGTTAATAAAACAAATGGTCAATGCGAAAGAATGGCGATTTGTTACTGATCAAGATCAGTCTCTAATGACTTCGATTTACAGAGTTTTCGCTAAAGAAATCAATCTAGTTAATGCCCACCACTTCTTATGTACAATTGATAAAACTAAAAGTCGCAAAGATGCTTATTCTGAATATGTGAAAGCAGTAAGAGATTTAAAATTTTGGGGATCTCAACGTGGTTATGAGGACAAGTCTTTATATGAATTGGTGTATTTGAAATTATGTGAAGACCTTCAAAGTCATAGATTTTACGAAATGGTAAGGGAGGATGATAGTGAATATCCAAAATGGGTTAGAAATCCTCTAAATCACCCCTTGGCAACCATTGACCGTGGATACCGCTTGATTGATTGCACAACTGATTTGACTTCTTATGAGACGGAAGATGTCGCTAAATTAATGCTCAATGTGAATGACAACTCCACAAACGCCTTTATGCAACAAATTAGAAGGAGAATATCAATTTTAGAAGCCCTCTAATGACTGCAAGAGGAGACGGAAAAAGCTACATTTATGCAAATTTCAATCCGAAATACTCTCACTACGCATTGACCATTCTTCGGACTTATTACAACTTTTGTATGTCTTACAAAGATAATCAAGGGAATAAAGAAACTCCTGCTCAACGATTGGGATTAACTAATAGGCAGTTTTCAATGAAAGATATTATTTATTTTCAATAATGATATATATACACTACTTAACAAAGCAGTAACCAAATAAATAGATAGGTTAATGGAATTTGAACTGCCGTTTTTGGTTTAATTTAGGATTTATTCGAAAATATGTTATAGTGATAAAAAGATTTTATGAAGTAATAACAAAAACGAAACTGTTAGGATAGTTTAATAAGGGGGGAAAAATGAAAAGATTACTTTTAACGATTTCTCTATGTTTCATATTATTTGGTTGTTCTAATGAAAGCGGCAAATTGGATTCTAATCCAATTTTAGACAAAGAATATATTGAAGCAAATGCAGAAATAGGTTTAACTAAAGAGGAAGTTGAGGCAATTTTCGGTAAAGATTATTTCGCTGGAGAAGGTGATTTTGAGACTAATCAGGTGTGGGTATATGATAGGGTTAAAGATGATTTTATATATGAAAAACGCTCACAAAAAATACCCTTTGATGCCATAAGAAACGGAAATGTAGAATATCAATTATATATAAATTTTATTGAGGAAGAATCTTTTATGTACTTGTACATTTATAGGGATGATGATGGGGCGTTAAGGCAATATCAAGTTAATCCTGATGGAACAAAACAAGATAGAAAAATGTGAAATTACTTACCAAACGGAAACTTTTTTGTAGAACTAAAATTAAATAAGTTTAAAAAACGCTTGGATTATGTTCAAGCGTTTTTTTGTTTAATACGATGTAAATTTAATTGTCATTTTGGGTTCAGTTTGCAAAATTCTACCTCAAAACGGAACCCGTTACTCTTAACATAGAGGAGTCTTCCAATACAATAACAACTTACAAATTATATTTTAGGCAAATATGATCCGTCCCTTTTTGCCTAAAAATAAACACCCCCTATTCAATGAGATCATTGATAGGGGGGAGAAGGTTTACGCAGGCGCTCATTGGCTATATCTCCAACTCCCCCATGCGAACCAATTCGACAACAGCCTGAGATCTACCCTTAACTCCTAACTTCTGCATTACATTGCTAATATGGTTGCGCACCGTTTTTTCACTAATAAACAGTTGCTTTGCGATCTCTTTCGTTGTTTTATCCTGAACCAACAATTCAAACACTTCTCTCTCTCTGTTGGTCAGTAATGGCTTAGCATTCTGGTCACTACCGTTCAAAAGCGCCACCCCTCCTTAATATAGAGGCTCATAGGGACATAAGGGCTCTAGGAATTTAGTCAAGATATTTTATGACTTGGCATTTTTATTGGTGTGAGCTTTTATGAAAATGGGCTTCAAAAAGCAAAAAAATCCCTTCTAATCAAATTAGACTAGAAGGGAGGAAAGTGTGAATGCAATAAATAATTAATTTAGCTCATCACCAATGGGAGGCTTTGGAAAGCCCATTTTGTTGTCTTTATCTGTTTCAGTTGTTGAAACAGTAGATTGATCCTCTACAAAATATCCAATTGGGGGTTTGGGGAATCCTGCTTCAGCAAAAGCCTGTGACGAAAAGACTACCCCAAAAAGTAAAGTAGTGCTAAAAATTAGTTTTACTAGTTTATTTCTCATTTCGTCGTCCTCCGTTGGTTGGATTAATATCCTACAGCAGCTCCATCTCCACGAGGATCTGCTCCACCATAGCGAACATTGGTTACTGGATCGATTAGAATTGCGCCAGCATGTCCCATTGTATCGGTATAATCATCGAGTACTTTCACTGGATGCCCTCTCATGATGAGCTCTTCAATAACATCACTTGGAACACGACCTTCAATCTTGAGATCATTAGTTGAAGCTCCCCATGTTCTTCCATGTAACCATCTTGGTGCTTCGATCGCTTCCTGAACACTAAATCCGTAATCAACAATACGAGTTACCATAGCAGCCTGAGTTTGAGGTTGTCCCTCTCCACCCATCGTTCCATAAACTAAGAACGGCTTGCCATCTTTAAACATCATAGCTGGATTTAATGTATGGAATGTGCGCTTCTTTGGCTCTAAGCGGTTAATATGATTTGGATCAAGCGAGAAGAAGCTTCCTCTGTTCTGAAGTAGAACACCTGTATCTTTAGCTACAATTCCAGAACCATAGTCATGATAAATACTTTGAATAATTGATACCGCATTTCCATCCTTATCTACGACACCAAACCATACAGTATCACCTTTTGGATCAAGCGGTTTTACATCTACTGCTGCTTTGCTCATATCAATACGATCTGCCATTTCCTTACCATGCTCTTTAGAAAGCATATAATCAACTGGGATATCTATAAAGTCAGGATCGGTAACATACTGGTCGCGATCGGCAAATGCTTGCTTAATTGCCTCTACGATTACGTGGTAATAATCTGCGCTTCCTTCTTCAATAGCGCTCATATCAAAGTTATTTAAAATATTTAAGATTGATAGAGAAGCTACACCTTGAGTATTCGGAGGGAAGTTGTAAGCCTTGTAACCACGATAGTCCGCAGAAATCGGATCTACCCAGTCTGCTTTATGCTGTTCAAAATCCTTGAGTGTTAATAGACCACCATTGGCTTGCTGATCAGCAACAATCTTTTGAGCAACTTCTCCTTTGTAGAATCCATTAGCACCTTTTTTAGCAATTATATTCAAGGTGTTTGCAAGTGCTGGTTGCTTAAAGATTTCTCCTTCTTTATATGATTCTCCATTTTCTTTTAGGTACGTTTTTGCAAAGCCCTCAAAACGTTGTAGGTTACGAAACTCTTGATCATTTGGATCAATGTTAATATTGGTCCAATTTTCTTGACTTGGTGTTACAGGGAAGCCTTTTTCAGCGTACATAATTCCATCGTTTAATAGTTTGTGCCATGGTAAGCTATTCTTCATGCTCTTTCTAGCATATTGATAAGCTTCATCCCAACCAGAGATCACACCAGGGACTGTATTTGCAGCTAGGTATCCTCTTGTAGGAATGGTAGTAAATCCTTTGCTTTTGTAAAATTCGAGTGTTGCATTCTCACCAGAACGACCACTCGCGTTCAATGCTTTTAATTCATCGGTTTCAGCGTTGTAGATCAACCAAAAATTATCTCCACCAATACCATTCATATGAGGATAAACAACAGCTAATGTAGCTGCAGCAGCAATAGCGGCATCTACAGCATTTCCTCCATCTTGAAGTACCTTAATTGCTGATTGTGATGCTAGATAATGTGGTGTAGATACCATACCATTTAGTGCCATTGTTGTTGGTCGATGTGCACCATTCACGAATGAAAATGATAATAATGTCATTAAAACTACTAATGTTAAGCTTACAAGTCTCTTATTCTTGATTCCCATCATCAATACCCTCCATTTTTTTAAATGTTTTTTCGGTAACAAGTAGAAACAAGATGCATTGACTTCTTAGCTTTCATCACCTCCCTTACAGAAACTCTAGTAAATCAGACAATAAACTTCTTACTTATGTCGTGTAAATGGGTAGCAGTATCCGCAAATGTTCCCATCGATGTATGGATTTCACGCGTCATTGCTGTTTGTTCTTCAACCGTTGCTGCAACGGACTGTGTATGAGAATTGGTTTCCTCATTAAATGCTCCTAGTTCTGAGATCGAATTGGTTACATCTTGTGCTCCTTTATTCACCTCATGAATGGTTAGATTTACTTTACTCATTTCACTTTCGACCACAGCCACATAGTCATAGATCTCTGCAAAGATTTGACCCGTATTTTTAACTACATCAATCCCCTTTAAGACAGCCTCACTACTTTCTTTAACGATAATCTGACTGTTTTCTGCCTCAGATAGAATATTAGAAATGATATCGTTAATTTCATATGCGGACTTGTTTGACTGCTCTGCTAGTTTTCGAACCTCTTCTGCAACAACCGCGAATCCTCTACCATATTCACCTGCACGTGCGGCTTCGATCGCTGCATTTAATGAAAGTAAGTTCGTCTGTGTAGAAATTTCAGAGATAACCGTTACAAAATTACTAATCTCTTTTGTATTTTCATTGAGTCGATCCATAACCTCTTGGATACGTACAACCGATTGACTGATTACGTTCATCTGTTCTACGGACTCTTCAATTTTCTCTTGACCATGCTTACTTACATTGCTAGCCTTAGAAACTACTTCACTTACATTTGTAACATTAAGAGATGCTTCATCAAAGCTTGCTGCTAATTCTTCCATATAGCTGGACATACTTTGTAGGTTATCTGCTTGTTGTTCTGATCCAGTAGCAACCTCTTCAATGGAGCTCGCGATCTCAACTGCTGCCTTATTCAAGTGTTCAACGCCCTCAGAGAGATGTTCTGCAGAGTGTTTCATATCAACAGAAGAGTGCATTACTTCAGATATTAGATCTCTAATTTGTTCAACAGCAACATTCAACGTTTCACCCATACTACCGATCTCATCACTGCTATTGATGTGAACCCTTTGTGTAAAATCTCCCTGTCCAAAAGCCTCTACAGCATTTTTCACTTTCTGAATATTTTTGGTAAAGCGTGTGCTTATAAATAGAGCAACAGTCGTTACAATAATTAGGCCAGCTATAATAATATAGATCGTAAAGTTTTTCACTTTTTCGGTCTCTTTGTAGAAACCATCATAGTAAGAGCCCATTACGATTACCCAATCCCACGGTTCAAAGTAACGCAAGTAGGCAATTTTAGGACGTGCTTTATCTTCGCCTGGGTTCTGCCACATGAAGGAGTAATACCCCTCTTTTTGGTTGTACATCTCTTGATTTACATAAATACCTTCAACGTTTGGATCATTCTTGATCTCACCCTCAAAAACTCTTGGATGCATGATCGCACGGATTTCTTTGTTGTATGCAAAAAAGTAATCATCTTGTCCTATTCTCGGTGAATCCTTAGGGATAGCGCGAGTTTTATCTTCTTGTTTTTTACCTACCAACGCTACACGAAACGCTTCTTGGGCTTCATCTTCTTTTAGCAAGCCCTTATCCACTTGTTCTTGCAGGTTTTCCGCCATGATATAGGCGCTATCCACTAATTGCTTTAAGTGTGCTTTTTTACTGTCTACTAAAGAATCCTTTGAAATGCTGTATGAAATTATGCCTAAGACGATCAATGGTAGTAACGATACGAGTAAAAAGGATGCAAGTAATTTGGTTTTAATAGACTTCATGGTCAACATAATCCCCCTCAATTTTTAGAATTATTACCTCCATCTAAAATAAAAATAATCTACAACCTCCCCATTCAATAATATGAAAAATAAAATGACCATTAATATAAAGGGTCATTTACGAGCTGTCTTGCTTCGGTGGCTTGGCGATCGTAGTTTTTTAAAAAACTTTAGACCCATAGCTTTGCGTCCACATCTTTCGTATGTGTTTGCCTTTGTCGTATCGTGACAAATTATTTACTTTCGTTATTAACTATGCTGATTCTTGTTATATTTTGTAATTACAATCAATATACCATAGGTTCTTTATAATTTCCACAATTAATTTTCCTGTTTTTTATTTTTGTGAAACAGGAAATAAAAGAATAAAAAAAACCACCCGGAAGGTAGCTTATTAATAAAATGCAGCTTGTACAATGATCGGATCTTCACCTCTTTTGAGTAATTCTAACCGAGGGAAATTTGCAAAAAAACGGTCTCCTTGCGCTTTAAATAGCAAGAGTGATTCATATAGATATTTATTTTCGCCTAGAATGATACCTTGGTAATATTTCGTGAAACCATTGTGTTCTTCAATATATTGTAGCAATCTCTTAGCGTTCTCTAAATTTCCTAAACTATACTCTAGGTAAGCTAGATCCTCATGATCACATGAATCCCAAAAGGACTCTTCAGCTTCTTCCCAATAGCATTTTGCTAATATCAGCGCCCGATCTAATACCTTTACTAGATTTTGATCTCCAATTATCTGATACAGGTCTTTACTTTTTATTAAATACTCATAACAAAGCATTTGGTTTTCAAATAGGAATGAATATCCTATTGTCATATACGCACTTGCTTTATACTTATCATTCGCAAAGGAGTGAATTATTTTTTGTGCATATTGTCTTGCCAGAAGTGGCTTATCATGTGCATATAAATACATATTGGAAAATATTTGACTCAGACGAATGGTGTAAGCAGACCTAATGAACGAATTATCTATGTCTCGAATTTCATCTTCAAGTCCTTCAGATATCTCAGCCATTACTGCAAACTTATTATCATCATACAAACAATACGCTTCGAGTAAGCGCAGCATAATCATCATTGAATAATCCTTGACCCTTGTAAATCGAATTTCTTTTAACAGTTCTTTAGATGTTTTCGCTCCTGTTTGCCTCAAATACACAAGTTGATAGACTTGTGCCCATTCTCGATTCGTTTGATTATGTGAATTGAGTTCGGATCGAATTAATGCTTCGAGGTTTTGTAGCTTGTAATGCAAAGAAAAATATTCCAGGGATAAGCGCAGGTTCTCAGGACGGAGAGTATTGCTACAGTAGTCAACCATTAGCTCAATTTCACGATCAGGAAAAAGTGACTGAATGATGTTAAAGGCATTGATAAAAGTGACCTCTGTTATGTTATTCACATACTTACTTAAGGCAGATGGACTTATATTTACTTTAGTTGCAATTTCATTTAAGTCATAAGGCAATTCTTTTAGCAGTTCCCTTAGCATGATCATCACTCCAAGTAAAAAAGTTGCCCCTTCTATAATTAAACTTAATATATAGCTTCTCTAAAAAAAGCTTAAAGACTAGTCTAACTATAGACTTAATCAATAAGCTCATCCATCTAATATAGTAACGGTTTTACTATGTGTTTTGTTTAGCGCTACTGTATCAGCATATGATAATTTTTAGGGACACGAATGAAGCTCATAGCATCTGTGTTAGATACAGGCATACTAAAAAGATATCCCTGTAAGCCATCACAATTTTTTTGGACGAGTAAACGTGATGCTTCCTTAGTCTCCACACCTTCAGCGATCACCTGGATACCTAAATCATGAACCAAATTAATAATTGCAGCAACAATTAACTGGCCATTCGCATCATTTTCCAGATCTCTAATAAAGGTTCTATCGATCTTTAACGCATCGATTGGTAGCATTTTTAAATAATTAAACGTAGAGTAGCCCGTCCCAAAATCATCAATCGAGATGCGTACACCCATTTTCTTTAATTCTTCCATTACACGAATGCTTGTGCTTATATCATTCAAAAGACAGTTTTCTGTGATCTCGATCTCTAAATACGTAGGTGATAAACCAGTTTCATTTAAAACTAGAGTGACCAAGTTCAAAAAACATGGGTCCTGAAAATGAATCGCTGAGATATTTACTGCTATACGCACAGGAGCAAAGCCCTGATCTTGCCATTCTTTATTCTGCTTACAAGCTGCATGTAGTACCCACTCGCCAATTCTCTTGATCATATCGCTCTCTTCAGCGATTGGAATAAACTCTACAGGGGATATATTGCCCAGTTGCGGATGATTCCAACGTAGCAAAGCCTCCATCCCCATTACAGAACCTCTTTTCACATCGATTAGTGGCTGATAATGCAGGGTAAATTCATCACGTTCGATTGCGAGCTCTAACTCAGTTGCAAGTATGTATTTCCGATTTATTACAAGCTGATCTTTACTACCGCTTCCTAAACCACTTCCTGAGAAGATAAAAGGTACCCATCTATGCATTGGACTAGTCCACCTTTCACGAAATATAAGATGGTTCAATAATCTGTTTGGTGAAGTCCTATCATTTAATACTTTTATACATATATTTCTGTCGAACACTGTCATTAAAGGCTTGTTAAAACTATTCTATACGGTAACATTTGCAAATACAATCATTTTTTCAAATAATAATAAGAACAACATAGTAAATTTTGGAGCCTATTATAAATTACGCATTTAAATTTATTTTTCAGGGGGATTCCTACCAATATTCCGCAAATAATCGGGAAACCCTACTAATAAAGCTAGAAAGGGAGGTTTATCTATGGCAGAAAAAGATAAAGGGCTTGAAGGACGAGACGAGTATTTTGTAGATATTGATCGGATGATTAACGAAGGACTAGGTGGAGGGCAGGTAACAGATCAGAACGGCTTAATATCGGATAGCATTGAGCTAGAGCATGAAGTCGAGCCACAGAGTACAGATTAACAATTTTGCAAGAAAAGTGTAAAGAGATCTACTCTAGAAGGAGTAGATCTCTTTATGTAACTTACGCTTTTGGGCTCTCACTCACTTTAATGGATTCAGTCGGACAGCCATCCTTTGCATCCATCATGTCATCGTGAAGGATGTCAGGAATTTCAACAATTCCTTGGTTATCGTCGAGAGTGTTGTAAGCAATACCGTCATCATCATAATCATAAATATCAGGTGCAGTTGCTCCACAAGCTCCGCATGCGATGCAAGTATCTTTGTCAACCCAAGTATAATAAGCCATATTGCATTGCCTCCTTTTTATCATTTTCAGCCTTCATTATACTATTATTTCAATATAATGACTACCCGTACTTCTTATTATTTGAGAAAAATATTTGAACATCTCATCATAATTCATACAGTAAATAACAACGAAATGATGATCTACCAATAACAGTTTTTCCTCTTCAGCAAATAAAAATTCAATGGTACCATGTTAGAATTTTGAAATTGGAATACGGAAGATATCCTCAGATGTAATTGATAAAGAGCGAATTCCCGTTTCGGTAACCACATACGTATTTTCTAGTCCTATGACACCTCGTTCAGGAAAGGTGAACTTAGGCTCGATTGCAATCGTCATCCCAGGTTGCAAAGGTACTATAAAGCCTCTTGCAAGCACAGGAAGCTCATCTACCTCGATCCCAACTCCGTGACCTAAGAATTTGGCTTGATCTGCGCCATAGCCCATAAAATATTCCTGCATGCCCCACTCCCTGACTCGGTCTAAAGCATGCAAATATAGCGACTCAGGCGTTACACCTGGCTTTGCTAGCTGCTCTATTTCTCGTAAAAGTAGCCTTGCTTTATTGTATGCTTCTTCTAGATCTGGATCGAGGGATCCCCAAACCGCGAGACGTGTTTGATCGAAATTATAGCCATCGATACAGGTACAGAAATCGATTAGGATGGGTTCATTCTGTCGAATCGGACTGAATCCCGAGCCTGCAGGTGCAGCTGTGGTCAAACCTGTTCCTCCTGCTGGACCATCAAAATAGGAGGGCAGGGCTGCTTCTGGACCAGAGATAACTGCACCTAAAATCAGCTCCTGATTGAACCCACGAGTACGGTTTACTCCAATATGACCATGTGTACGAATATAATGTTCTATAGTAGCTGCTAGATCGATCTCACGTATTCCTTGCGGAATCTTTTTGATAGCCTCTAGTAATGCTTCATGTTGAACACGACCAGCAACTTTCAAACAATCAATCTCATATTGGCTCTTTATCATGCGTAGCTCACGAATCACAAGTGATATATCGACAAATTCGACGTCAGGAAGTGCTTTATGTAATCGTTGCACTTGACTAAATGGTAAAATATCGAATTCCAATCCAATCCTCGATATTAGTCCAAAACGAGCGACAAGGTCGCTCATTAAACTTTTTAAACTCTTTAATGGGACTACTTCATAAGGTGTATCAGATATTGCACGTTCTACACTCTTGCGTATCATAGCGAGAGGTTCACCAGATGCCGGAATATAGAGCTGCCCTAATTGCATCATACCACTAAAATAATACATATCCACATTCTGCAAAATGAGTGCGCCATCAAGTTTTTCGACAACTAATCTTTGTTGTAGATTCTCAATTCTATTCTGTATCTCCTCATTAGGAAGACTATTAAGCGGATTTCTCATTACTGGCCTCCTTCTATTCGTTCTCTACTATATTACTAAAACAAGAAAAAAAAAAGCACCCCACTGTAAGTGTCATGTGACAGTGAATGCTTTTCATCTAATTATGTACGATAACCTGAATATCAAAGGTACCAATGTCACCTAAGCCTAAAGGAATAACAATTGCGCGTGCTTTGCTATAATCTTTTGTATGTTCCTCTTCAAGAACAACCGGTGGAGATATGTCGACTGCAACCCCTTGATTGTACAAAAGTGTGCTTGCATTACCCGAAATCATATTGCTTAATTCAGAAATCGCACTTTTTCCAATTTCATCAATTTGGATTACCTCGATACCGCCCATCATTGCAGAAATGATTTTTAATGCAACACCTTCATGGAGTCCAAAAACAACATCACCATTCAAATTCCCATTCATACCAATTTTGATCCAAATGTATTGATGGGCAAATTCAACATCTTTAATGGCAAGATCTCCACGTGTAGGGGATACATTTATCATTTGTTGAAGTACCAATTGTGCTGATTCTAAAAATGGATTGATCATCTGAGCTTTCATTTTTATACCTCTCATATCCTTCAATTAAAACTCCATACACAGTAACAAAGTTAATAATACGTTAGAAGTTACTAAACATTATATAGGAAAATTTCGACATCAATAGTGCAAAAATTGCATAATTCTTATTATATAGCTAAATTGAAATAAAAGAAACTCCTGATTTTTTCGGGAGTTTCTTAAGAGCTTTTTATGATATTAGTTCGTTAGCCATTTTTTGAATGCATGTCGATTTACATCATTATTGAGCATAGCAAGAGATGTCGTTAATGGAATTCCTTTTGGACAAGAGCGTACACAGTTTTGCGAGTTTCCACACCCTGTAATACCACCTGCATTCATAAGAGCATCTAATCTCTCATCTTTATTCATCGCACCAGTTGGATGAGAGTTATAAAGCTTAACAATGCTGGTAGGTGCTGGTCCAATAAAGCTCGATCCGTCATTTACGTTCGGACAAGCCTCTAAACAAACACCACAGGTCATACATTTGGAAAGCTCATACGCAAATTGACGCTCACTCTCTGCCATACGTGGTCCAGGTCCTAGATCATATGTTCCATCAATAGGAATCCATGCACGTACACGTTTTAGTGCTTCGAACATACGTGTACGATCGATCGCAAGGTCACGAATGATCGGGAAGGTAGCCATTGGTTCTAAAGTAATTGTATCGCCGAGCTTATCAACGATCGAGGAGCAGGCTTGACGTGGCTTACCATTGATGATCATCGAGCAAGCACCACAAACTTCTTCCAAGCAGCTCATTTCCCAAACAACTGGGGAAACGTGCTTACCTTCTGCACTCACAGGATTACGTTGAATCTCCATCAATGCTCCAATTACGTTCATATTCGGACGATAATCGAGCTTAAACGTTTCTTTATATGGCTTTGCGTCAGGACCGTCTTGTCTTGTAATGATAAATGTAATTTTTCTACTCATTACTTTGTCGCCTCCTTAGCAACATCATAACGGCGGGCACGAGGCTTAATTAATGATACATCTACCTCGTCATATGAAAATTGTGGACCATTTGCAGTCCATTTTGCCATTGTGGTTTTGAGCCACTCATCGTCATTACGATCTGGGAATTCTGGTTTGTAGTGAGCACCACGGCTTTCATTACGATTCAACGCTCCGATTGTGATCACACGAGCAAGCTCGAGCATATTCCAAAGCTGGCGTGTAAACATCGCACCCTGGTTACTCCACTTTAATGTATCATCGAGATTGATCTTCTTATAGCGCTCCATCAACTCTAGAATCTTATCATCGGTCTTCTTGAGACGATCGTTACGGCGAACTACAGTGACATTATCTGTCATCCATTCGCCAAGTTCTTTGTGAATGGAATATGCATTTTCATTTCCACGCATAGCTAGAATATTAGAGAACTTCTCTTCTTCTAGTTTAACATAAGATTCAAATAAAGAACTGGAAAGATCTGATGCAGTCTTCTTCAAGCCACGAATATATTCGATTGCTTTTGGTCCTGCCACCATACCTCCGTAAATTGCAGATAACAAGGAGTTAGCGCCAAGACGATTCGCTCCATGCTGTGAGTAATCCGCTTCACCTGCTGCAAATAATCCACGAATATTGGTCATTTGGTCATAATCAACCCATAATCCACCCATTGAATAGTGAACGGCAGGGAAAATTTTCATAGGTACTTTACGTGGATCATCTCCAACGAACTTCTCATAAATATCAAGAATTCCACCTAACTTAACATCAAGCTCCTTAGGATCTTTATGTGATAAGTCTAGGTACACTTTATTTTCACCATCGACTCCTAATTTTTGATCGACAACTACATTAAATATCTCACGAGTTGCAATATCACGAGGAACGAGGTTTCCATAGGCAGGATATTTCTCCTCCAAGAAATACCAAGGCTTACCGTCTTTGTATGTCCAAATACGACCACCTTCACCACGAGCAGACTCGGACATGAGGCGATTTTTATCATCACCAGGAATAGCCGTTGGGTGAATTTGAATAAACTCACCATTCGCATACGTAACACCTTGTGCATAAGCGCGTGCTGCTGCAGCACCTGTATTGATAACGGAGTTCGTTGTTTTACCAAAAATAATTCCAGGGCCACCTGTAGCCATAATAACAGCGTCTGCAGGGAAGGAACGAATTTCCATAGAGCTTAGATCTTGTGCTACAATACCGCGGCAAACCTGCTCATCATCGAGTATAACTCCAAGGAATTCCCAGCCCTCATATTTCTCAACGAGGCCAGAAACCTCATGACGACGAACTTGTTCGTCCAATGCATATAGTAATTGCTGACCAGTTGTAGCACCAGCAAAAGCAGTACGATGATGCTTTGTTCCACCAAAACGACGGAAATCGAGTAATCCTTCAGGTGTACGGTTAAACATAACACCCATACGGTCAAATAAATGAATGATTCCAGGTGCTGCTTCAGTCATCGCCTTTACTGGCGGCTGGTTTGCAAGGAAGTCTCCTCCATATACCGTATCATCAAAATGCTCCCAAGGAGAGTCTCCTTCTCCTTTAGTATTTACAGCCCCATTAATTCCGCCCTGTGCACAAACTGAATGTGAACGCTTTACCTTCACGACAGAGAAGAGTTGTACTGGGACGCCTGCCTCGGCAGCCTTGACTGTTGCCATAAGTCCAGCTAGTCCACCACCAACGACGATTAATTTCTGACTCATTATGACTCCTCCTCCTTCTAGAATAATCCTGCGCTCAAATTAGGATTAGCAAACGCAAATAATGCCGCAAGCCCAATTGCGGATAAGATGACAAAGATCGCAATACTAATGAGTGATGTAACTTGTTGTGCTCTTGGTCCAATAATAATACCCCAATGAATCAAGAATCCCCATACACCATTACTAAAGTGGAATACGGTAGAGATCAAACCTACAATATAGAAAGCTAACATGAATGGACTGGATAAAATATTGGCCATCATATCGAAGTTCGCTTCGGCACCTAATGCAACTTGTACGCGCGTCTCCCATACGTGCCAAGCGATATATACGAACGTAATAAGTCCAGTAATCCGTTGTAAGGTAAACATGACGTTACGATAATAGTTGTAACTTACGGGATTGTTTTTGGATTGAAACGCTATGTATACTCCATATACCGCATGGAATAAGATTGGAATCCAAATGAGGAATAACTCTAAGAAAAATACGAAAGGTAATCCTTGAACGAAAGCAACCGCTTTTTGAAATGCTTCTGGTCCTTTTGTTGCAGCAAAGTTAGTAATTAAGTGCTCAATTAAAAATAACCCGATCGGAACTACGCCTACAAGGGAATGAAGTCTACGATTGACAAATGATCGGTCCTTAGCCATATGGCAACCTCCTCTAGAAATAAATAAGTTTTTCTTCTAAAACACATTTCTCCTACCTTTAAAACTTTTGATATCCCCGCCTCCTATTATCCCCTATATTCTCAAAAACAATAGTGTAGAAAAAATGTTGAAAAACGTGAAATGTTTGTGAACGCCTCTATTTTACCCCTCATAGGTAAGAGCGTCAAGGAAGGCACAGACATTTTCAACAGAATTAAAGAGATTTATATCATATTTCTGCACCCTCTACATAATGTAGAGATATAGGATTTCCTATTGAACGCTAGGGGGATGCTTTATGGAAATAGTACAAGCTCTTACATGGATTCGAACAGAAGTACTCAATAATCTTTTACAAGAATATGAAGAGCAGATACTGTATTGGCGTGGTAAAGAGATCGCTAGAAAAGAAAACCTATCCAACGATCATCGGTTACAACAATTTTTCTTACAAAAAGGATTAGGGATTATGGAATTCTCTTGGATTGATCATCAAAAATTAAAGGTTGGGATCACGAACTCTCCGTTAGCCTCTGAATATCAAAAAGCGAAGAAAACAATTGCCCTCGAAGCTGGATTAATAACAGAAATGCTTCAGCAAAAATATAAAATGAGGGCGAATGGGTATGCAAAATGGGTCACAGCTCCTGATCACCCTCCATACATCGAGGTTACGGTAACACTAGAAAATCCTGTTTTTTAACTTTCCTTTCTGAAGATATCGCTATTCTAAATGAAAGCCTTCATGTAACCTTTGAACGGCTTTTTCAACATGCTCACGTGCGATTACTGTCGAAATTTTGATCTCTGACGTGCTCACCATTTTGATCTCAATACCACCTGAACTTAACAGCTCAAACATTTGAGCTGCTACACCATAATGTGAGATCATACCTGAACCAACAATGGATACCTTGGCAAGTCCTTCTTCAAAATGAAGCGTTTCAAAGTTAAGAGACTCTTTTTGCTTTTCTAATACAGAAAGCGTCTTGGCAAGATCCTTCTCTGCGATCGTAAATGATACAGTACTATGATCTGAATCAATTAAGTTCGTAATAATAATATCAACATTGATATGCGATTCTGCGAGTAATTTAAATAGAGTAGATAAGGTCGTTACGACATTAGGCAGTCCTTCTACTGTAATGCGTGCAACCTCATCATCAGCGGCAATCCCTGCTACAAAACGATCTGATTCAATAATCATCTGAATTCCCTCCGTCACTAAAGTACCTACTTCATCAACAAAAGACGATCCTACTAGAATTGGAACTCCAAAGAGCTTGCCACACTCTACGGAACGTGGATGCAATACGCCTGCACCTAAGTTGGCAAGCTCAAGCATCTCATCATATGAGATGTGCTCCAGCTTACGAGCAGAGGTCACGACACGTGGGTCGGTCGTATAAATACCGTCGACATCGGTATAAATCTCACAACGATCCGCTTGTAGCGTTGCAGCTAGTGCTACAGCAGTTGTATCGGACCCTCCCCTACCTAAGGTAGTAATCCCCCCGTTTTCAGAAACGCCTTGAAAGCCTGCTACGATGACCACATTACCAGTTGATAAATAGCCTTCGATTGATTTAGCATCGATTTCTAAAATTCGTGCAGCGCCATGTGCTGCTTCGGTTAATATGCCTGCTTGCCAGCCAGTAAGTGATACGGCAGGTACACCTAGTTTATTAAGAGCAATCGCCAGCATTGCAATACTGACCTGCTCCCCTGTAGCAAGTAGCATGTCCATTTCACGCTCAGAAGGAGTTTGATCAATTTCCTGAGCAAGCTGAATCAATTGATCCGTAGATTTTCCCATCGCAGAAACGACGATCACAAGTGAATCTCCCTCTTCTACTCGTTTTTGAATGCGACTTGCGACCTGCTTAATCCGCTCTGGTGTTGCTACAGATGATCCTCCATATTTTTGTACAATGATACCCACAGTATGTCCTCCAATCTAGTAATACGCGGTGAAAGCCAAAAAAGGCAACAACAAGGAGTTGACCTTATTGTTGCCTTATCTAAACGACACAATGTTTCAAGTCCCAAGCTGCGAGAAGTGCTCCATCATCCATTTGGGAAAATAGGATGATGACAGTGGTACTCTTATTCAGAGCACCCCCAACGCAATGGATTTGGATCTCCATTTACGTTTCGGCGATTTGCCTTTCACTTAAGATCATAAGCCTCCATAGCTTCCCTTAAGATACTCATCTCTTCGCACCTCTAACTCACTACATTATCGTATGAATTTATCATTTAGCATAGCCGATACTTATAGCTTTGTAAATAGATGTTTTTGGAATCGATCATTTATTCTCGAAGCACTACTCATTCGTCGACTTCTACATCTACGTTCTTCTGCTCCACTTCTTGATCTACTCGTAAATACTCCATGATCGTCTGCGCCAATTTATCTCCGATGTTTAATGCACGTAATTCGTCAAGAGTGGCTTCTCTAATACGCTTCACAGAGCCAAAATGACGTAGGAGCTGCTGTCTGCGCTTTGGACCTATACCAGGGATCTCCTCGAGGATCGAGGCGATCGTACTCTTTTTACGTAGCTGACGATGGAAGCTAATCGCAAAGCGATGAACTTCCTCTTGAATGCGTTGCAAGAGATAGAATTCTTCACTGTTTCGCTTAAGTTCTACTACTTGCAGTGGATCACCTGCTAGTAGCTGAGACGTTTTATGCTTATCATCCTTGGACAAGCCGCAGATCGGAATCAATAATCCGAGCTCATCCTCTAGCACCTCTGAAGCTGCATTGATTTGCCCTTTGCCTCCATCAATGATAATCAAATCAGGTAGGGAGAGATTTTCCTTAAGAACGCGCGTATATCGTCTGCGAATGACCTCACGCATCGTGTCATAATCATCTGGACCTTTCACAGTACGAATTTTGTACTTACGGTATTCCGCTTTATCTGCCTTACCGTCCGTAAATACAACCATCGCGGAAACAGGGTCGGCCCCTTGGATGTTGGAGTTATCGAATGCTTCGATACGGTAAGGTGTATCGATTCCGAGCGCCTCACCAAGCTTTTCAATCGCAACCGTTGTACGCGCTTCATCACGCTCGATCAATTTGAACTTTTCCTCTAAAGCAAGTGTTGCATTTTCCTCTGCCATCTTGATCAAATCTTTTTTCAGCCCACGCTTTGGAATGACCACACGTGAATCGAGAAACTGTGAAATCAAGGTAGAATCTAAGATCTCCGGCAGGAAAATTTCCTTAGGTAATGCCTCTTTCTCATAGTCATAATAAAACTGTCCAACAAAGGTTAAAAAATCCTCCTCTGGTTCTCCATAGAAAGGGAAAATGGATACGTCTCGTTCGATCATCTTCCCTTGTCGCATAAAGAAAATCTGTACACACATCCAGCCCTTATCAACGGCATATCCCAATATGTCACGATTCACTTGATCCTGCATGGTGATTTTCTGTTTCTCCATCAAGGAATCAATTTGACGTATGAGATCACGATACTCCTTGGCGCGTTCAAATTCGAGATTTTCTGATGCAGCTATCATCTTCTGCTCTAAATCAGCACGGATTTCGCTATGACCACCTTGGAGAAACTTAGTGATCTCCTGTATCATCTGATCATACGTCTCCTGTTCAACTGGAAACTCACAAGGAGCTACGCATTGATTGATGTGATAATAGAGGCAGACCTTTGGCTTTAAATTCCGACACTTACGGAATGGATAGAGGCGATCCAGCAGTTTCTTGGTTTCTTTTGCGGCAAATGCATGTGGATATGGACCAAAATATTTCGCTTTATCCTTCTTAACCTTACGTACGATTTCGATTCTCGGATGCTTTTCATTTGTTATTTTAATATATGGATAGGTTTTATCATCCTTGAGCATCACATTATAGCGTGGGCTGTATTGCTTAATGAGGTTAAGCTCGAGGATCAACGACTCCATCGCAGTTCCGGTAACGATATATTCAAAATCGACAATCTCACTTACCAATCGTTGTGTTTTACCATCATGGCTTCCTGTAAAGTACGAGCGAACACGATTTTTGAGAATTTTGGCTTTACCGACATAAATCACTCGTCCGGCTTTATCCTTCATCAGATAACAACCAGGCTTGTCCGGAAGAAGCGCTAATTTCTCTCTAATATGCTGATTATATTGAGCCAATCTCATCTTCTCCCTTATCTCAGTTCCCATTGCATATACTATATAAATCATATAAGCAAAAAAAGAACCGGTCAATAGAAGACCGATTCTGCTAAACTAGTATTTTCATGTAACAAATTCAATTCTATTTTTCTTGCCCTACTTGTTTAATGCGATTACGCACGACGAGATAGCCGCCCAACGTCCATACAACAAATATGAATAAGATAGATGGCACGTCTAGCAATGCAAGGAGAATGAAGAGTGTATTTAAAATGATGCCGCCAATGACAAAGAAATAGAGCCAGAACTTGTTTAGTTTAAATTTGGATTCCAAATAGTTTTGGGCACTTCTTTTAGGTAGATTCCAAGCCGCTACGGCTAGTAACACGGCATTAAACAACAGGCCTACGACTGTTATCGTAGCAAAATAATCGACTGATAATCCCGTTAAAATACAGATTACGGAAACAACCATAATTAACGTTAAAGGTAGAATCGGTACATCTCTAAATTTCAGACTCGTCCAATATGTTTTTAATATTCCGTCTTTTTCGAGTACAAAAAAGTCTCTCGGAATTGCGAGCATCACAGCATTGATCGTCGTAACGGTTGCAAAAAGAGCACCAACACTAATAAAGAACGTCGCCCATTGAGGGAGGTAGAACTGCCCTGCTACCGTAATCGATGCCCCAGAACTAGCAAGATCTTGCCATGGCATAACTCCAACCGTTACGAAGGAAACCAATACGTAGATGACAACGATCGTTCCTAAGCTTATGAAGATCGCAAGTGGGAGATTACGCTTTGGATTGCGAATCTCGCCTCCCAATTCGGAAATAATGCCTACACCTAAGTAAGAATACACTGCTAGTACGGAGCCGAATAATAGCCCGCCCAACCCATTTGGCATTAACGGTTGGAAGTTATTCATATCTACATGAGCAATGCCTGGTAGGGCAAACAGTAATAATGATAACAGAATCCAGATCGTCATCGTAATTTGAATGATTTCTACGAGCTTTAGTCCAAGTAAATTAAGTACATATAGTATGACGACGATCAAGATCGCTACGAAAGTAACGGAAAGGTTAGGAAAGAAATATTGTAAGTATTGCGCAAATCCAATCGCCAACATGACGATCGCACCAATTCCACCGAGAATAAGAGTAGTTGCTACTAAGTAGCCCGCATGAGGGGATAGTAGGTTTTTCGTATACGAATACGATCCCCCTGTATTCGGCATTGCTGAGCCTAACTGAGCATAAATCATACTTGCGAATAAAGCCGGAATGAAACCGATCATGTATGCAATATAAAGCGAAGGACCAGACTGTGAGGCAATAGAACCTAATAAAATAAAAATGGAAGCGCCAATCACTGTACCGATTACGATCGATATCGCACCAATTAACCCTAACTCCTTTTTATTGTTCGTCAAATCGTCACTCTCCTTTATTCAATTCTACTAACATCTAGCGCCAACAAAATTCAATACGATCATACGAATTAAGCCTTAGATCAGTCTTTTCATTCATTAGTACATGTTTTGCTACTCTTTCCGAAGGAGTCATTGGCAATTCATCTCTAAACTCCCAATAACGCGGTACTTTAAAACTAGCCAAATTGTTAACACAATGCTGGATCAGATGATGAACTTCAATCTCTTTTTCATCAAAATCAGATTTTAGTACAATGTAAACCTTAACCTCCTCACCCCGAATCTCATCTGCTACAGGTAGTGCAGCAATAATACTGACCGACGGATACATGCGGATTACATCTTCTACCTCAGTTGCGGAAATATTTTCACCACTGCGACGAATCATTTCTTTTTTTCGGCCCACGTAGTAGATGATTCCTTTTTCATCGATGCGCGCTAAATCACCTGTGTGAAACCAGCCATTGCGAAATATTTCTACTGTCGCATCTTCATTTTTATAATAGCCATCCATCATGCCATGTCCTCTGAGAACGAGTTCACCGACCTCCCCTCGTTGTACTGGCTGATCACGATCATCTACGACTCGCGCTTCACGATCGCTTCGTGGTCTCCCTAAAGCTCCAGTTCCTACGAGCAGATCATGCTCTTCCGCAGTCATCGATATGTCAAAACCCGTTTCGGTCATGCCGAAAATCTCATACCATTTCACCCCCCATCTACGTTCGATTTCATGATGCAGTTGCGCAGGAATAGCAGAGCAACCGACAGCACGGACATGATGTTCGCGATCCAATGGCGACTCTGGCATCTTTAGCATCAGGACGGGCATATTTCCTAAGCAGTAGAAGAACGTCACTTTATACTCTCGGAGCTTGTCCCAGAATATTGAAGGGCGAAAGCGATTCAATACTACGAGCGTGGCTCCAGTAGCTAAAGCAGATATAGTATTCCACTGTGGGTCCATATAGTAAAATGGTTGCGCCGTTAGCAATACATCTTCTTGTTGTGCAGCTGGGAACGGAGGCTCTACAATTTTCCGCGCAATATTGATCCAATAATTATGAGTAAGCATACAACCTTTAGGACGACCAGTAGTTCCCGATGTATATTGAATGTTTACGAGATCTTCCGCAAATACATTCGGTAGTAGACCGTCCGTAGTATTAATTATTAGCTCTTCCAAGGATGGGTACTGTTCATTATTGTCGTTCAACAAAATAATTTGCTCCAGGCTTGATAATTGACTCTTTATTTTTTCCAATAGTGGCAGAAACTCTCCATCTGTAATAATAAAGCGCGCTTCTGAATGATCTAAAATATATTGCGCATCGAATTCCTGATACTGCACATTGATCGGTACCATTACTGCGCCAAGCTTGGCTATACTTAGCCAGCTAAGTGGAAATTCTGGCACATTACGTAGCATCACCGCAACACGATCACCCTTTTTTACTCCGAGTCGTTGCAAACCACTTGCGATACTGTGCGTTCTAGCCTCGATTTCCTTAAACGTAATTTTTCGTCCGCTTTCATCAAATATTAAAGCGATTTTATCAGGCCATTTTATACTTGCACGACGAATCAACGTCTGAAAATCAAATACTTGCTGCAGTGTCAAACTCCCAATATTTTGATACATATTGCCCTCACCCCCTTTTCTTCTGTGTAAATTTCTGAACAGCTGCTTTGAACTCTTCGGACTTTACGGATTGTAGCGCATGCTCAATTTCAAGTTGGAAGCTGCTTTCCATGTCATACTGAAAACCATGATTCAACACTTCTTTTGCCTTATTCAATGCATTGTATGGCTGTTTGGTCAGTAGAACCAGCCATTTTTCTACTTCTCGATCTACTTGTTCTAACGGGGCAGAATAGTTGATTAAGCCGAGTTTTTCTGCTTCTGCTCCAGAAATTTGTTTGCTAAAGAATAAAATTTCTTTTGCCTTGGGCAATCCGATCCGCTTTGCTAGCAGACTGGATATACCTCCCGTAACGGAAAGCCCGACACCAACCTCTGGGAATCCAAACGTCGCGTCTTCTGCAGCAAGAATTAAATCACAGCCGAGAGCGATTTCACATCCTGCCCCCAAAGCATAGCCATGAACTTTCGCGATTACAGGAAAAGGTAATGACCAAATTCGTCTCGTTACATTTTGTAAGCGCTTTAATTGTTGGCGTTGCAAATGCTCTGGGATAGGTTCTGTATCTCCTTGTAGGTCATGCCCTGATGAGAAAGCACTTCCTCTTCCCGACAAGACAACCGCTCGTACGTCGTCATGTTCTGCTTGATCGAGTACTGCAAGCAACTGTTCGACCATCTCGACTGTGATTGCATTTAATCTGTGAGGGCGGTTAAAGTAAATATATGCAATCTCATTATCTAGTACATACTCTATCGCTTTATCATTGTCTATCACTATTGCCACCTACTTTCTTGCGTATTAATTTTTGTGCATTTTGATAAAATAACTTATTTAATACCTCGTCCTTAAGACCCATCTCTCTCCACTCTGTAATCGCTCTTGACTGATCCATCACAGGCCAATCGGTCGCAAATAAAATTTGGTTAGAGAGCAAGTTGTTCATCATGCTCCGCATAACCTCCCACCCAGTTCCCGCAGCACCAATATACTTAGGTGCGATGCCTCCAAAATCCAAATAGACATTCGGATGTTTGCGAGCGACAGCAACCATTTCCACTACCCAAGGCCAACCAGAATGACACGCAATCATTGTCAATTCTGGAAAATCGCACGCAATTTGATCAATCAACAAAGGTGAGCCGTTGCGAATCGGATGATCGACGGAAAAATTAACACCAGTATGAAAGCTCACGATTAAACCAAGTTCAACCGCTTTTGCGTATACAGGATACAATCTACGATCATCGATAGAAATACCAAAAAATGTAGGTTGAAGATTGACGCCAATAAAGTTATAGCTTTTGAGCTGCTCGAGCTGTGCAAGCGCGCGCATCGGTTTCAGATGGTCAAAGCTGATCGTTCCGAAGCCAGAGAATCGTGAAGGATGTTTAGAAATCAACGATGCTAATGCTTCATTCAACGCATCCGCAATATTTCCATACTCATACTCAGCATGTACAATGGCATGTTCGATTCCATTTGCATCCATCGAACGAAGTAATTCATCTAACGTATGCTTTCGTTCTACTAACGAATGAAACACAGTGTTGTATTGTCGATAAAAAGCATCTTCATTTGTAATTTCTGGACGTAAGTCAGAAGGAAGTCGTACGCGGGCGTCAATAATAGTCATAGAAAATGATCTCCTTATGTTAATTTACTGGATCAATTTGTGATCGTTTATTTACATATCCGTTTTTTTTGGTGTGTATCGTACGAGATTGAGCGCCATTTCCGCAAAGCGATTGCCTACTTGTTCGATTGATTGCTCTTTGTTCGGAGTAAACCAATGTACAACACCTGTACACATCTCTAGCAATGCATATGTGGCCAACTTCACTTCCTGAATTTGAAATGAACTGTCCTTTACACCTTCTTGTAAAACATTATGCCAATATGCTTCATACTCTTTACGTAATGCACGTATACGTTCTCGATCTTCTCCCTCAAGGGAACGATACTCGGTATCAACAACAAGTGCGACAAAACGTTCTTTACCATGTAACTCCACATGTAGATGTACCAATTCTTGCAATTTTTGACTAGGAGTCGTGCATGTAGATATTCTTTCATTGGCAACATCAATAATTTGTTGCAAATACTTCTCCATAATCATGCGTAACAATTTATTTTTATTGTTTACGTAGTAATACAGCGCCGAAGAAGCTAGTCCAGATTCATTGGCAATATCACGAATGCTTGTAGCTGTAAAACCTTTTTTGGCAAATAACCGAATGGCCGCATCGATAATTTTTTGCTCTGAACTTTCCAAGATTGTTAACCTCCACAGTTATCAGTATATTTTGATTTTATCGATCGGTCGATAAAAAGTCAACTCTTAAATAGATAGATCTTGTTTAAACAATAAGAGTATCGCAGATTTTTACTTTGCGATACTCTTATTGTTTTGATTCTTTAAATAATTAATCTTAACTAATACCAACAATATTTCCCGAGAAATCGACATCAATATTTTCCGATGCCGGAACCTTAGGGAGTCCAGGCATGGTCATGATGTTCCCTGCAATTACAACAATAAATCCTGCTCCAGCAGATAGCTTTACTTCACGAACATTAAATGTAAAATCCGTCGGTGCCAAGAGTAAGGTAGGATCATCAGAGAACGAATACTGTGTCTTGGCAATACAAATCGGAAGATGCTCCATATTCAACTCGTTAATCTTGCGAATTGCCTTCTCCGCTGCTTTCGAATACTCCACCTTTTTACCGCGATACAACTCAGTAACAATTTTTTCGATCTTGTCCTTAATCGGTAAAGCTGTATCATATAAATAGTGGAAGTCGGCTGGCTCGTCATCTAGCAAGCGTACCAGCTTCTCAGCTAATTCAATTCCACCTGCTCCTCCACGTTCCCATACTTCAGAAAGTGCTACCTCTACTCCGAGTTCTCTACACATCTCTTGGATGAGAGCAAGCTCTTGTTCCGTATCGGTAGCAAAACGATTGATCGCCACAACAAGTGGAAGACCAAAGTCTTGGATATTTTCAATATGGCGAGCGAGATTGGCAAAGCCTTTTTCTACTGCAGCTAGATTTTCTAATGCTAGCTCAGATTTCTTCACGCCTGCATTATGTTTCAACGCCTTTACAGTCGCGACAATTACCGCTGCATTGGGATGTAGATCGCCAATTCTACACTTAATATCGAGGAACTTCTCTGCACCTAAATCCGCTCCAAATCCAGCCTCAGTAACTACATAATCCGCGAGCTTCAAGCTCATGCGTGTACCAATTAAACTACTACAGCCATGAGCGATGTTGGCAAATGGCCCTCCGTGAATAACAACTGGTGTTCCTTCGATTGTCTGAACTAGATTGGGCTTAATCGCATCCTTTAACAGTGCTGTCATTGCTCCTTCGGCATTCAAATCCTTTGCCGTAATTGGAGCACCAGTATGGTTATAGCCAATAATAATTTGACCGATGCGGCGCTTGAGATCTTCGATATCACTGCTCAAGCATAGGATCGCCATAATTTCCGAAGCTACCGTAATCATATAGCCTTCCTCACGCGTTGTTCCATTTCCCTCTCCAAGACCGATTACGATATTGCGTAATGCTCGGTCATTCATATCGACAACACGCTTCCATAAAATATTGTTCACATCGATCTGAAGGGCATTTCCATAATAAATATGATTATCGATCATTGCAGCTAGCAAGTTATGCGCTGATGTAATTGCATGCATATCGCCTGTAAAATGAAGGTTAATCTCCTCACTTGGTAGTACTTGGGCGCGACCGCTTCCTGTAGCTCCACCTTTTACGCCGAAGGTTGGTCCTAATGAAGGCTCACGTAGGGCAGCTATTGTTTTTCTACCGATCTGATTCATCGCTTGTGATAATCCAATTGTCGTAAGCGTTTTTCCTTCTCCTGCTGGAGTTGGGTTGATAGATGTAACGAGAATGAGTTTCCCATCTGGATGATCTTTCACCCGCTCCCAGATATCATTAGATAATTTCGCTTTATACTTGCCATAGAGTTCCAACTCTGCTGCATCAATATGTAATTGCTGTGCCACTTCCGTAATTGGTTTCATGTTGATCTCCTCCTACACTCCATTTTCATCTCTATATACTTATCCTAAGTTACTTGTCGAGCATTGTAAATCAACGTCAACAATTTGTTGGAATCAAGATAAATAAAAAAATAAAACTCTTGGGATTATTAGTTCCCAAAAGTTAATATGTGCATTTACTATATGGATTAACACGGGTCAATATAAATCAAACATATTGACATCATAGCCTAGCTGTTTCAAGTATGTAAAAAACTGAGCCCGATGGTGGAAGGCATGAGTGACGATCTCCGTCAGCCACGCCGCTTGTTTTTTGCCATTATCTAAATAAAAAGCCTTTGTTTCTTTATTTAAAAATTCCTCATCGGTTAGTCCGTTCAGGTAATTTTTGAGTGCTTGTACACCTTCTTCAAGACGATTTCCTAATTGCTCCGGATCATAAGTTCCTTCAAGTGAAATATAAAATTGATGTACATCTTCTTGACTTTTCTCTTGTAAAATTGCTAGATCAGTGATCGGTACCAAGACGAGGTGATGAACGAGTTCTAATAACGTTCTCATATTTTCATGTGGACGATAATTCCAGTCTTCTTGTTTTACCTTTGCCAATAGTGCTTTCGTTGTCCTTACAGCTACCTCTAGCTCATGATAGAGATGTTCTTTCATTTCTAGTACCTCACTCATTATTCGATTCCCCCTCAAATTAAATAACTCATCTATCAATTCAACCTGATCATGCATATTCCTTCTGCTTCCTTCTATTCATTTTTGCCGCTTCTACACTACTCCATGCAACCAATATGGCAACAGCTGCGATCGGAAAATAGTAGTACCAAATTCCAACATGCATCGTAACAGCTACCGAACCTAGTAAAGCTGCAAATGAATTGAGTAGAAATACACCTTTTGCTAATCCAGCAGAGCGACAGGGGACGGTTCTTGTTGTCGTGATGTGCGACAGGGTGCGACAGGGGACGGTTCTTGCTGTCGCAAAAATGTCCACTTTGAATCGCACACGGTCGCGCATACGTGCTACGCTCTGAAAATAATATCTTTACTCACACCGAGTATTTTACTTAAGTCACGAACGGATGCATCAGTTTCGGATTTTATTACTCTTAATACAGCATTCCGTTTTTTTCTGTCAATGTTCTTTAATTCAGCAGCTTGTAGATTAAATCTACTAAGTATCATTTGAACCAACTCATAAGTACTATTTTCCTTTAGATTAGCCGTCACTTCTTGTCCGTCATAATCAATAAACTGATCCTCAACTGCTTCTGCTGTAAACGCTCTTAGTAATTGAACAGCCTTTATTTTATCCTCTGAGAACACTCCAAGTAAAAATTCACGATCGACTATATTACCATCCGATGTTGCATAATTTATAAAATTGTTGTAGCTGCTCCAGGTATACTCTTCAGGCTTGTTGACTATCCCAGCTTTCACTGGGTTATTATGTATATATCTTCCACAGGCAAGAAAATATCGATCATCTTCTATGGGCTCACTTCTAAAACGATCTTGGAATAAATGTCCTACTCTATTATATTTGCGATTAAAATAATAGGAATAGCTTACACCAATTCTTTTTATTGCAACTGACAGTGGTTCTTTGTCTTCTTTTATTAAAATATGTACGTGGTTATCCATTAGACAGTAAGCATATACGGTGTATTCCCCTTTTTCTTTCATTCTTAATAAGGTGTCCAAATACTTCTGCTTGTCCTCTTGGTCTAAAAATAGATTTGTCTTATTTATGCCTCTCTGCATGATATGATAAATCCCTGTTGAACTTACTAATCGTGCAAATCGTGGCATTTCACTCACCACTTTCATAATATTTCGTCTATTTTATCATAAATAATGCGACAGGAAGAACCGTCCCCTGTCGCATTGAATTATTTTAACAATGATTGCAGTTTCATGGCGAGGCTGAGATCACCTTTGATTTTGAGTTTTCCTGTCATAAACGCCATCGTTGGATTGAGATCACCCTTGATTAGCTTAACGAGGTTATCAGCAGATAGCTGCAATGTGCAGTCGGATTTTTTCTCTACATGATCGTAAAATTGCGCTACTCCGTCTACAATTGCTACTTGGTAAGACTTTTCTCCATCGAGGTCAAATTGATATACAGCATTAAAACCTGCAAAACTAGCGGGATTTTGGTTGAATTTATCAACCATCTTCAAAAATTGTTCCTTCACCAAATCACCCCTCCCAAAAGGTATGTATTGTGAAAAATCCTCTCAACTATCGGATATAGTGAGAGGATCTGTCCATTTTTATAGATGCTTGTTTAGCATATCAACAAAGTGTTGCTTTGGTAATGCACCTACGATTTTATCTACTTCTTTACCATCTTTAAATAAAATCAATGTAGGAATGCCCATAACTCCAAATTGAGAAGGTGCACTTGGATTTTCATCTACGTTAAGTTTCGTGATCTTAACTTTACCTGCAAATTCTCCATCGAGTTGTTCTAGCACAGGTTGAATCATTCTGCAAGGACCACACCATGGTGCCCAGAAGTCAACTAAGACTAAGCCTTGCTCAATATCGGATCTAAATGTAGCATCTGTTGAATGTCCTATTGCCATTGTAATATCCCTCCTTCATTATACTTTTTACCACTACCTTATAGAGTATAACAATGAAAGTTAAATTATCCAATAGCTAAAATCGATTTTTTTCGATTAACTCAAAAAACGTTTACTTTAATTTCTTGAACTCTTCAATCAACATCGGTACAACTTCAAATAGATCTCCTACGATACCGTAATCTGCCACCTGGAAGATCGGTGCTTCAGGATCTTTATTGATGGCTACGATTACTTTGGAATTGGACATTCCCGCCAAATGCTGAATTGCACCACTAATCCCACAGGCAATATAGAGATCAGGTGTGACTACCTTACCTGTTTGACCAATTTGTAAGGAGTAATCACAGTATTCAGCGTCACAGGCTCCACGAGATGCACCTACCGCTCCACCTAATAGATCCGCTAGCTCCTGTAATGGCTTGAATCCATCTGCACTCTTGATCCCACGACCACCAGCAATGACAACCTTTGCTTCGGAGAGGTCCACTCCACCAGCTGTTTTCTTTACGACTTCCTTAACAATGCTACGAATATCCTTGATCTCTACAGCTAACTCACGTACTGTAGCACTTTTGCTCGTATCAGCTGTGAGTGGCGCGATATTGTTAGGGCGAACTGTAGCAAAGAGAACTCCATCAACAAAACGCTTCTTTTGAAACGCCTTACCTGCATAGATCGGACGGACGAAGGTAACTGTATCTCCCTCTACTTCAATCTGAGTGCAGTCTGTGACAAGTCCTAGCCCAAGCCGAGCTGCGAGTTTTGGCGCCAAATCCTTACCAATTGCTGTATGGCCAAATAAAATTGCCTCTGGCTTTACGTCATCGATTAAGGTCATTAATGCCTGAGCATAAGCATCAGGTGTATATTGATCCAATACTGCATTCGTGATCGTTACTACCTCATCAGCACCGTAGTGTGCTAATTCATCTGTATAGGAAGCTGCATTTGAGCCTACTGCAGCTACAATTACTTTTCCCCCTGCAGAAATCTGTTTCGCTGCTGCGATCGTCTCAAAGGAGACATTGCGCAACTTTCCATCTTTTGCCTCTGATAATACCAATACGTTTTTGCTCATAAGATCTCCCCCCTTAGATTACTTTCGCTTCTGTTTTTAAGAGCTGTACCAATTCTACTACCTGATCTGCTGTATCACCCGATAGGATCTTACCCGCTTCTTTTTTGGGTGGTAGATATTGATCCACGACTTCTGTCTTAGAGTCCGTAATCGATGCCGTAATATCTCCTGCACTCATACGATCAAGTGGCTTTTTCTTGGCCTTCATAATGTTAGGCAGAGATGGGTAACGCGGCTCGTTAAGTCCTTGTTGAGCGGTTACCAATACTGGTAAGCTTGCTTCAATAACCTCTAAATCTCCCTCTACATCACGCTCTGCACGTACATTGGAGCCGTTGATTTCGATCTTTGTAATCGTAGATATATGATTGATTCCTAATATTTCTGCTACACGAACAGCTACTTGCCCTGCACCACTATCTACCGCTACATTCCCGCCGAGAATGACATCTGGATGCAGATCCTTTACAACTGTTGCGAGTACCTGTGCTGTCTTATATTCATCTCCAAATAGTGATGCATCGTCGACGAGAATAGCACGATCCGCACCTAAGGCTAGAGCAGTCCTTAGAGAACTTTCTGTTCGCTCAGGTCCAACCGCTACAACGATAACCTCACCACCATGTGCCTCCTTGAGACGAATTGCCTCTTCGGTAGCATATTCATCATATGGATTGATAATAAACTCTACACCATCTTCTTGAATTTGACCGTTATTGATTTGGATCTTCTCTTCAGTATCAAATGTTTGCTTAAGTAAAACTACATAATTCATCTGCGTTTCTCCTCCTTAAGATTCATAGTGAATTTTGACTAACGATTTTCAAATTTTGGCGTACGCTTTTCAATAAATGCTGCAATACCCTCTTTTTTGTCATACGTTTCAAAGGTTTTACCAAACAGTTCAGCCTCAAAGGCACCACCTGCTTCAACTTCCAAATCATCACTCGCATTAACTGCAGCGATTGCATGAGCGATAGAGACTCCACCTTTTGTAGCGATCACCTTGGCTAATTGCATCGCTTGATCCATAAGCTCTGATAAAGGGAAGGAGCGATTGACGAGACCATAGCTACAAGCCTCCTTACCAGTAATCATCTGGCTCGAGAGAATTAGCTCCATGGCTCTCGCCTTACCGATCAAACGAGGTAGACGCTGTGTCCCAGCAAAACCAGGGATTAAGCCTAGATTCAATTCGGGCATTCCTAGCTTGGCTTCATCTGCTGCATAACGAATATGCGCAGACATCGCAAGCTCCAAACCACCACCCAGACAAGCTCCGTTTACAACAGCTATAATCGGTTTTGCGAATGTTTCCATACGGCGAAACACCTTTTGCCCGTGCAAGGCAAGATCCTCTCCACCAGCGGCATTCGGTACGGTTGCAATTTCTTTAATATCTGCACCAGCGACAAAAAACTTACCCTCGCCAGTTAATAGGAGCACTTTAACCTCTGCCATATGCTCTACATAGTCTAGGACAGCATTAATACTCGTGATCGTCGCTTTGTTCAGCGCATTGGCTGGGGGATGATCGAGAGTAAGTACACCGATTCCATCCTCAACCGTAAGTCGTACATTTTCCCACTGCATGCTCTTCTCTTCCTCCTTGTTATTTATGTTCTGTGTGTAATCCATGAATCAAACAGCTATAAATAGGCTCGATGAGATTGAGTAGCTCATGCTTGCGTGAGGTCATTACCCATGAAGTGACGGTCTCATCCATCGTGCCAAAGATCATCTTACGTGCGATATGAGTGTCGATTTCTTTGCGGAAAATCCCTTGTTCCTTACCTAAGTCGATAATACGATCGATTACATCGAGATATTCCTTTAAAATCGGACTGATTCCCATGCGAATATCGGCATTTGCTTGTCGCAATTCGATTTGCGTAACTAATGCTAATTCGACGTCTTGGGCTAACGATTGGAATTGCATACGAATCAATTCCTTGAGTTGATTCTCGGCACGATCTATCGTAGCAAGCTTTTCCTTTAATTGTTGGACAAAGCCACCCATCGTTTCTCGAAATACGGATATAAGTAAATCAGCCTTGTTATCAAAATAGAGATAGATGGTTCCATCCGCTACATTGGCCTCGCGAGCAATCTTAGAAACAATTGCGTTATGATATCCATTTTCAGCAAATACCTTGATCGCTGCACGTAATATGGTATCGTATTTATCTCCTACTCGACGTGCCAAGCCATCACCTCCATAAAATGAATGACTATTCAGTCAGATCATTTTTTCTTTTAGTGTAAACTTTTTTAGATGAGGTGTCAATTACACATTTCCGTTGAGTAATATATTGCAGAAATCTATTTGAGTAAGTAGAATATGAGGGCAGTGGAGATTCATTGCCGAATTAATAGCGAAAATAAATGAGAACCTTTTGCAAGGTCCTCATTTACAACAACAATTGGGGTGTTGCTACATGCCATCTATACTTGTGAAATTATAGCGTTTGCTCCGCTTCCATAGGCTCTGTTGCGGCGATTTTTTGTAGTTCTTCTTCTACGAGCACACGTCGCAGTACTTTTCCTACCATAGTCTTTGGAAGCTCTTTTCTAAACTCATAAATGCGTGGAATTTTGTATGCAGCAAGCTTTTCACGTGAAAACTGATCCAATTCTTCTTCGCTTACTTTTGTCCCTGCTTTTAATACGATAAATGCTTTTACAGTTTCTCCACGATAGGGGTCGGGAACCCCAATGACACTTGCTTCTTGTACAGAAGGATGTTCAAAAAGAACCTCCTCGATCTCGCGTGGGTAAATGTTAAATCCTCCCGCAATTATCATATCCTTTTTACGATCAACGATATAAAAATAACCATTCTCATCCATATAGCCCATGTCACCAGTGAGCAACCATCCATTATAAAATACTTTATCCGTCTCTTCTGGTCGATTCCAATAACCTTTCATAACTTGTGGTCCTTGGATTACTACTTCACCGATTTCCCCAACAGGCATCTCTTCTCTTGTTTCTAGATTCAAAATTTTAGCTTCAGTATCCGGCCATGGGATACCAATACTTCCTAGCACACGCTTATCCTTTTCATAAATTGGATTTGCATGTGTAACAGGAGCAGTTTCTGAGAGCCCATATCCTTCAACAAGTCGCCCTTTTGATAGTTCCTCAAAGCGATTTTGCACCTCCAGTGGTAAAGGTGCTGATCCACTTAAACAGACCTTGATCGAGGATAAATCATATTTTAATATATCCGGATGATTGATCAGTGCAATATACATCGTCGGTGCACCTGGAAACATTGTCCCCTTCTCTTTATGAATCAGTTGTAATACTTCTGTCGGATCAAAACGAGGAACAATTAATAAGGACCCTCCCATATAGATTGAGAAATTTAGAGCGACCGACATACCATATACGTGGAAAAAGGGTAGCGCAGACACCATTTTCTCTACGCCTCTCTTAGTTTCATAGTTCCACACAGCCCCTTGAACCGTATTAACTACAAGATTGTAATGGGTGAGCATTACTCCCTTTGGCATACCTGTTGTTCCACCTGTATATTGAAGGTTAGCCAGATCATTCATCGGATCAATTTCAATAGTAAATGGCTCATCTGTAACCGCTTTCATTCGATCCATTAATAAATCAAAGCCGTCTGTTTTTTCAACCTTTGGTAACGGTTGTCCTTTTTTCTTTGAAACCATAGGATAGAGTAGATTCTTAGGAAATGGTAGAAAATCTTTGATACTCGTGATCAAGACATGTTGTAGAGGAGTTTGTGCTTTTACCTTCTTGATCCTTGGATAAAGTAAGTCTAAAGCGACCAAGACCGTCGCTCCTGAATCATTCATCTGATACTCTAGCTCACGTTCTACATATAATGGATTCGTCTGCACGACGATCGCACCCGCCATGAGAGCACCATAATAAGTAAAGATGCTTTGTGGTGTGTTTGCCAGCATGATCGCTACTCGATCGCCTTTTTTTACACCAATGGATTTAAGCAGATTGGCAAAACGATAGCTTAGCTTAAGTAGCTCTGAATAATTCATCCGTTTTCCCATAAAGTAAAGTGCTTCATTATTGGGAAACTCTTTTGCGGAATCTATCAGAAATTGATAGAGCGGCATCTTAGGATAGTCAATACTAGCTGGGATCTCAGATGGATAAAAAGATAACCACGGTTTTTGTTCTGCGCCCATAACACATACTCCTCCTCATACATTTTACTATTACGTTATTCACTAGCCTGATTGATAGAACTAGGATTACATTACGACCTATACGAATATCTAGATACTAATACCTAGTTATTGACATAGGTGCTAATTTTCTTATTATTGTAACAAATAAAATTTCATTTGACTACAAAAAAATGAATGAGTAGCCATTCATTTACTAATTTCTAGTAACGCTTCTCTTATATACTCCTTAATCCTCTCTTTCTCCAAATCCGATACAACATAGAAAAACAGATGTAACTTGCCATATGGTAATCGTTTACCGTCTCCTTCTATTGTTGTATTCCTTAGCTGATCTACCGAAAAACCTTTATATACAGGTACAAGTCGCTCAATTTCCTTTTTTGTTAAGTCCGTTTTAATATGATCACCGGCAATATCAAAAAAGGAGAAGATGCGAAAGATCGATAGTTTCTCTTTTCCTTGCTCCATAATTGCTTTGATTAATTCAATCTGTCGCGCACTACGCTCGTCATCAGAATCATCCCGACCAATATTGCTTCTACGATAGCGTGCATAATCGAGCGCTTTCTTACCGTCTAGTTTTTGGATGCCTTTGTATAAGTTAATATCGGTACCATCGGCGGGGTCATAGTACCTCATACGTTTCTTGACATCGACTTCGACCCCACCGATTTCATCTACAAGTCGCTTAAAGCCTTCAAAATCTACAGTGACATAGCGCTGTATCTGTAAATCAAAAAAATTTTCGATCGTCTGCTTTAATAAAGTTACTCCTCCATAAAACATCGCATGATTCATCTTTTCCATACCATAACCAGACACTTTAACGTAAATATCACGAGGAATTGGTACGAGCGTCAGAGTTTGCCTTCCTGGGTTGACTACTGCCAAAAACATCGAATCCGAACGCGATTGCTTCTCACCGCGTGTATCAACACCAATAAGTAGCATCGTAAATGGTTGTATGATTATTTTTGTTGCTTCTGTTTTCGGGGAGATTGAGTTTGTGGCAGAACCGATACCGATAATCTTTGGAGATTTTTCATCACTAAGAGGACTATACATTCGATTGAAGAGCTGTTGATACTGATAAAAGGCATAAGTGCCAAGAGAGCCGATTAGAACTAGAAATATACCGACGATGGTGATCCATTTCTTCTTGACTGAACGTCTCATCTGTTATCCACCTCAGCATTAGTCTCTATCTGTTTTCCTATCTCAATGACTATACCTTATGAGGATTTCCCAATTTGGTTGTTTTTACGTATCAATTTAATTATGTAAAGGATTCTGTTATACTAACCGTTATAGGTTAGTAATAAGCTCTTTTTGAAAGTAGGTGATCCCATACATGACCAATGTCTTGATTTCAGGTTATTATGGCTTTGATAATGCAGGTGATGATGCGGTTCTCTATGGGATTATTACTTCTTTACAGCAGATCGATCCAAACATTCACATACAAATACTTTCAAATCAACCTAAGAAAACAACAGATTTATTTCACTTACCCGCCTCCAATCGTTGGAGCTTTTCCGCGATTTATAATCAGATCAAAAAGGCTGATTTGGTCATTGTTGGTGGTGGCACACTGTTACAGGATCGTACGAGCCCCCGTAGCCCACTTTATTATCTTGGGATTACATTATTAGCGAAGCTACTTAAGAAGCCTGTATTCTACTATGGGCAAGGATTTGGCCCGATTATTCATCGCTTTAGCAAGTGGATGATTAAGCTGATCGTTAATCGGGTGGATACGATTACGGTACGTGATCATGCATCAGGTGAGGAGATGCGCGCCTATGGCGTTACAAAAGCACCAATTCACGTTACCGCTGATCCCGCCCTAACGATTAATCCGCTAGAAGCGAATGCGAATGAAGCTAGAGACATATTTCAAAACTATCAAATACATCCCGATCAACGCATCGCTTATGTAGCGATTCGCGACTGGAAAAATGAACAGCAATTTAAAATAGAGCTCGCTAGTGCCTGCGATCAATTGGTAGAAGAGGGCTGGCAGATTGTCTTTTTGCCAATGCAATATCCAAATGATCTCTCACCTTCCATAGATACGATCGGGCACATGAAGCACCAAGCCTTTTTGATCGATCAACCGCTCAACTTTAAGGAAATTATGAGCCTTATCAGCGTTGGTGAACTCATGATCGGTATGCGATTACATGCGGTTATCCTCGCTGCAATTATGAACGTCCCTTTTGTCTCGTTCTCCTATGATCCGAAAATCGACCGTTTCGTGGAAAGCGTCGGTAGAAAAATCACTGCTCCAATCGAGCAATTACGTGGCGAAGAATTAAGCCAGCAAATTGCTCAAGTCACTACGAATATAGCAGCAGAAAAACGCGACCTCCAAGAAAAAGTAAAGCCTATCATAGAGAAGGCCTATGAACCAGCAAAACGTGTCTATCATATATTGCAAAAGAAAAAGAGCTGAAGGCGATTTTCATAAAATCACTGTCAGCTCTTTTATAATATTTTCATCTCAATTCATTCTATTATCCTTACCTTCCAACTATGTCATCACCATAAGTCTTCACCACATCAGAGGCAAAATTATGTCGATTCTGAGGAATCCGAATCCCTAGTTCCAACATCTCCTGTGCTTTTTGCACTAGATCATCAAGATCACGATTTTTAAATGTCACAACATCTGCAGGTCGCGCGGTACAATCACTTGCTAACACAGGTGTACCAAAATATAGTGACTCTCGAATGGAGATCGCATCACCATCGGTATTCGTCGGACGCAGCATGAGATCGGCTCGCTGAACGAGCGGATAAAATTCCATTCCGTCAACAAAAAGAAAATGCTCGCCAATACCATACTCAATTACCCTACGTTCGAGTTCTGCTCGATAATTAGGTTCTGTGGTAAAGGTGATACCGAAAACCAGCTTTAGCTTCGGATGTTCAGGAGCCAATCTTCGCACCAGTTCAAGGCATAAATCCACTCCATAAAGATCCTCCTCTTGGTAGCGTACCCCAATCGTGCCATTTGCCACTAATAACGGACCTGCTCCTGCAATAAATTGTTCGACAATTGTAGGTAGGGGAGGAGGATTCCCTTCTGTAGGTGCAATAAACCCTGGAATAACTGTGACTTTCTGTGAGGGTACGCCAGCTGCGATTAAATCTCTAGCGATGTGATCTGTAACACAAATAAACACATCACCTAATCTGCCTGTAATACCGATCATTATTTTTTTGAGCAGACCTACAGATTCCTCCTGACGAAAACTATGGAAGGTAAAGATGATTCGCTTACCACGGAGCTTTAACAGAGCGAGAAAAAAACGCACCTGCCAGCGTAAAAAATGACAATGAATGATCGATTCCTTCGCTGTGAAAAAATATTTCATACTCCATGTTTCGATCGAGCCTGTATATTGAACAGGTTTGGCCTTCTGTCCCTCTGTATTGTCATACAATGTATATGAAATACCTTGGTCATCGAGGTAGTCACTCAAACGCTTGACATGTATTGAGATTCCCCCAGTAGGTGGTGGGTATACACCGATTAAAGCCACTTTATTGCTCATGAGAAGTACCCTCTTCCTTATTCAATTGAAAGAGCGCACCAATTAGTGCAAATACGAGCCAAAATGTAAAAAAGACAGCATAATGTCGCCATATATCTTCAGTCAAAGCTGCAATAGCAATCGCCAGTATTGCCGCGAACAAACCTTTGGCAACTCCATTTAAAAACGGTGCTTTACCGCTAAATGTAAACATTCTCTCAATTAACGAGCGGAAGCTATGATAAAAGAGGTATAGTACCGCGAATAGACCGAGGATTCCCCCCATAACAAAATGCTGAAGAAAAATATTATGAAAGTGATACACTCGTACATCATTCACCATGTAGTCAGGATATACGCGTAAAAATGTTTGCTCATCCATCCCAATACCGGTTAACCAATAGTCTCGTATCATCGCAAAAGCAGAATTCCATGCATCAAAGCGATAAGCACTCGAAGTATCCTCTGTGTTAAAGATCGAGACGATACGATCAATTATAACGTCCGGAGCGAAATTGATGCCTATTGCTGCTACAATAATGCCCAAAACAACCAATCTACGATCAATCATAAAGGCGAGCAAAATACCTGCAACTCCTAAAGCAAGCCATGACCCGCGTGAAAATGTAAGCACCAGTGCTAGCAAAATCACCAAAAATGCTCCACCTAAATATATCCGATAGCGCCAAGATGAACTAAACCACATGATAATAAAAGCAAGTGGTGCGACCAAAACAAGGTACTGAGCAAAAATATTCGGATTACCAAAGGTTGCTGCTACTCGCTTATTTAAAAGTGGATTGGACACAGTATCTACCCATTTAGATGAGGTAAAGTCAATCGTTAGATACTGATACATAGCAAAGAATGAAATCATCAAGCCACCTAGGACTAAGCCAATGATCACAAGCTTTAAAATCCTTCGGGTCTCTACATGAATCAAGATCAAGAAATAGAGCAACAAGCTCGATAAATAATAGAGTCCATAGCTTTTCAAGCTCGACTCCCAGCCTGCTGATGCTATTGAGGATAATAAAAGTACAACCATAAAGATCCCAATGCTGAGATTTAGTTTGTTTCGCAGCACTTCCCTAATCCGCTCAATTGGTGGACTATCAATAAATAAAAACAACACTAAGATGAGCATTAAGACGAGCAGTGGTCGGTACGTAAGCAACGGTAAATAAAAGGCAAATAAAACAATGCCCCACTCTCGCTTATGAATCACTATCGTAAAAAAACAAATATACACGATGATTTCATAGAGCAAAGCAAAGCTAGCAGGTATTATGTTCGTAGCTAATGATCCCATATATCCGAGTAAGCCTAACGCCAATAAAAACCAAGCAGTTCTTTGGATAGTGGGATTTGCTACCCAGAGCTTGTAGCGCTGTAGGACTGATCCTGCACCGATTCTATGAAACGCTCGCGCTAATCCGTCTGCCAACCATTCCGTTATATTCTGAAAGATCCAACTAAAAAAGGAGATGCTTTTCATCGTCTCATCCTTTATTTACAATCGACATCACTCTAGTAGGAAGATAGACACGACTGGTATTTATCACAAGATATTGATTAAGAGTAATCATATTGTTATCGATCACAGGTGTACCATCTAAAGATGAAAAACCAACGGAATTGATCGTGATTAATACATTATAATGATTGGGCACTACTTCATCTAATGTAAACTGCCCATGAATTATATCCATTCCATCTGCACGAGCGGGTTCATGAGTAACAGCTGTTACTACCCCAAAAACGGCAGACGATCCCTTCTGGTACACTTTATCTCCGACCTCGATTTTGTCGAGCATATAAGATTCCTTCACTTCCAAACGCAAAACTATTTCAAAGGTATTGTCCGGTCGATCGAGTGTTCTTGCGACACCGAGCTTTTGAACAAATAAAATCGCGACGAGTACTAAAATCAGTACAATCACAACATCTCGAAATGTAAACCTCCATGTGTATTTCTCCATGTGAGATCCCTCCTTACTTCACATACGAGATCAAGCCTTTAACTGTATATTTAGGCCCTTTTATGGTAATTTCATTACCTGCAAGTAAAGGTGTTCCACCGATCGTGAAGGCTTCACCACTCTTTGTTGCCTCACCCTTAATTACGATATCAATCGAATATTTATTTGGAATATCAGCTTCTATCCAGCGACCATCAGCTGTTGCAATTAAGCCATAACCTGTTTTTATCTCGAGACTCTCAATTGTTCCTAAAACAGCATTATTCCCAACTAAACGAACTTCATCGCCTTCCTGCATCTGGTCTTTTACAAACGGAAAAACCGAATTCGTAAATAACGTAAATGTTACTGTTTGCTTCTCCGCGATAATTTGAATCTCTCCTTTGCCCAAAAACTTCATCCCAGCAAAGGCAAGTGCCGCAATTAAGATAAGGATCAATGTCAAATCAATCAAATTAATACGGCCCCATAGTCTTCCTTTTTCATCAATCCATTTCATTACTCTTCCTCCCGACACTTTATGCAATATCTTTCACTATACTTGTCTAGAATACCACATCGGTGATTCATTGCGAATCCCCTGCAAATGAATTACAATGAAAGCTAAGATTCATATAGGGTGACGGATTCCTTCAATTGATGCTAGTAAAGGTGTGACACGCGGTTATGGATAATGCTTTAAAAATTCTCCATGTTATTGGTGGAGGAGAATTTGGTGGAGCTGAGCAGCACATAATTTCATTGATGGATCAGTATCAGGATCACGAAATTGATGCCAAAGTGATCACTTTTTACGACGCCGTTTTTGCGCAAAAGCTTCGCGAATCAGGTCATACTGTACTTACGATTGAGCAGTTTGGTAGATTTGACCTCCGCATTTTGACCGCTTTAATCAGAATATTTAATGAGCATGCACCCGATATTGTACATACACACGGCGTACGTGCCAATTTTTTTGCACGATTGGCAGCAAGACGTTCTAAGGTAAAAAAGGTTGTAACAACCGTACATAGCATACTACGCCATGACTATCCCAATGCCATTCCTTATCTCGTGGCTTCATTTATGGAACGATTTACGCAATCGATTCCCTCACATTATATCGTAGTCAGTGATTCGATAAAGCAGCAGCTACTCGCCAATAAGATTGATGACAGCCGAATTACATTGATCGCAAACGGGATCGATGCCACGAGCTATGTTCCTACTCCTGCTTTAAGAGAGCAAGCCGAGACTCTGCGTCAAACTTGGGATATTCAAAAGGATGATTTCGTCGTCGGCACACTCGCTCGCCTCGTACCTGTAAAGGGACTCGAATACCTCATTGCAGGAATAGCAAAAGCACTAGAGCAGGAGCCCACGTTACATCTATTAATACTAGGTGATGGACCCGAAAAAGGGAGACTTCAACAACTGATCTCCCAATATCAGGTCGAACATAAGGTCTCACTGGTAGGTTTTCGTACAGATATACCCGTTTGCTTAGCTGCTATGGATCTGTATATTAATTGTTCCTTGTCTGAAGGGACGCCAATCTCTGTAATGGAGGCAATGGCAGCAGAAAAGCCTTTGATCTTAACAGCTGTCGGAGGAATGGTTGAAATGGCTCAAAATGGAGTCTCGGCAATCATGATTCCTGCACACTCGGCAGAGGCGATCGCCATGAACATATTACGCCTAAAGGGCGATCCTGCTCTAAGGGAAGTACTCGCACATGCTGCTAAGAGAACTGTAGAAGAACGATACACCGTCGAAGCAATGACTCGAAAGCAAATCCAGATTTATAAAGACGTATTAGAAGGAAAGTCACGCGCATGGCAAAAACATTTCTAAAATCAGCAATGTTAATCATGATCATCACCTTAGTCGGACGAGTTATTGGGCTCGTCCGAGGCATTTTTGTAGGTGCTGAATTCGGTACAACACTTGAAGCGAGTGCTTATCGACTCGCCTTTACGATCCCGAGCACGATCTTTGTATTTGTTCCTGGAGCCCTTAATGCGATCTTTATCCCCTCTCTCAAAGGGATGATCACACGTGGTCAAGAGCTCGAAGCAAAACAGCTCTTTCAAAAGATATTCACATTGAGCATTCTCATCACATTTATATTGTCTGTAATTCTATGGATCTGGGCAGAGCCAATCATCTCATTTATCTCACCAGGCTCAAGCGCTGAACTGCTCACCTTATCTGCCGATCTCTTACGCTGGATGCTGCCCTCACTGTTCTTTATCATATTGATCGGACTATTTTCAAGCACCTTAAATGTTCATTTTTCCTTTGTATTACCCAATGTTGGGACGATCATCAATAGTGTGATTGTTATCTTGGTACTGATCGTACTCGCACCTACATATAGTATTTATGCACTTGCACTTGGAACTACATTAGGATTTGCAGGTGCAGCACTGTTGATGCTCCCCAACATTTATAAGGAAAAATATACACTTACTCCTAACTGGCAATGGCGCGACCCTGAGCTACGGAAAATTGGCGAGCGCTTTGTTCCCATAATGCTCGGCTCATTTATCACATCAGTTAATGAGTTTATCGAAAAATACCTAATTTCGGGACTTGGTGATGATAAAATCGCAGCACTTGGCTATGCCAAGGAAGTGTACCAAGTGCCGATGGCGATCTTTCTTGCTGCATTTGCAATGCCGCTCTTTCCATTACTCGTGGAATATGTGACAAAAAAAGAGGATACAGCTACGAAACGAACGCTAGAAAAGGGACTCAATTATTTGCTCCTTCTTATGATTCCGACAACTGTGGGTATGGTCTTCTTAAGTAAAGAGATGATTTCCGTCATCTACGAGCGTGGCATCTTTAATGTGCATTCTACTGAAGTAACGGCATTTGCCCTGATCTTCTTTGCAATTGGATTGTATCCATTAGTGGTACGCGATATGCTTACACGCGCCTTCTATGCGATGGAAAACACGAAAATTCCTGTGATGGCCGCTATTATGCAAATGATCGCTTACGTGATCAGCAGTCTACTATTCATTCCTTGGCTGGGCTTTGCAGGTGTTGCAATGGGGTGGACGGTTGGCGCTCTCGTAAATGCATTAATACTGTGGGTCATTTTACATAACAAAATTGGAAGCTTTGTACGCCTTACATTTATTTGGTCCATTGGTAGAGTACTCGTATCCTCTAGTGGAATGGCTCTATTTCTCTACCTTTTTAACCAGTTATCCGAAGCATGGAACCGCTATGTACAGCTTGGTTCTGCGATACTACTTGGTGCACTCATATATGGCGTTCTGCTATTTTTACTACGAGAACCACTCATTGCAGACCTACTTTCTAAAGTATTGAGGCGTTTAAAGAGGAACCGTGCATAGCAGATGTTTGAACGAGGAGGAAAATGGATGCGTGTATTTATTACAGGAGGGGCAGGTTTTGTTGCTTCACATTTAGCTGATGCTTGTATCGAACGTGGATACGAGACGTATGTTCTGGATAATCTCACCACTGGTAGACAAGACAATATTCCTAATAAAGCCGAGTGGATCAATATCGATCTCGCTACTGACCCAATAGAGCCGATCTTTGCTGAGGTAAAGCCAGATATCGTTTTTCACCATGCCGCGAATGCATCTGTATCTATCTCGGTAAAACAACCGCTCTATGACCAACAGGTGAACATTGCAGGTACGATTAAGTTACTTGAGGCTGCTAAAAATCATAATGTACGCAAGGTAATCTACGCCTCATCTGCAGCGATTTATGGCAATCCAGCGTATTTACCCATCGATGAAAAGCACCCGATCGCACCGATATCTCCTTACGGTATCAGCAAATATGTTCCTGAGCTATATCTGAAGACATACAAAGACCTACATCATCTCAACTTCACTGCATTACGATATGCGAACATTTATGGTCCACGCCAAATTGCTGAAGGTGAAGGTGGTGTAGTTGCTATCTTTACCGATCGCGTGGTAAAAGGTGAGCCGATCATCATTCAAGGTGATGGAGAGCAGACACGTGATTTCATCTATATCAGCGATGTGGTCGCTGCCAATCTAGCAGCGATCGAGCATGGTGATGGCGGTATTTTTAATATCGGCACGGGTCAAGTAACCTCAATAAATCAGCTTGTTGAGTCAATGCAGAAGGTGGTTGGTCAGTCTATCGAGATCCAGCATTCCTCTCCACGCGAAGGCGATATTCGTCATAGTTATTTTAATTCTCAAGCAGCTACAGAAGGATTAAAATGGGAGCCAAAAGTAACACTTTCTGAAGGCTTGAAAAAAACTCTACAATATTATCAAAATCAGGCCTAGTATGAAGAAGAGTAGGAACCAAAGGAAAATGTATGAAGGTTGATCGAAAAAAACCCCTCTTCAAATCACAATTAACGTGATTACAGAGGGGTCTTATCATCTCTATTATCCAAAAACTAACCTAAATTTCTTTCCACGTATTCCTTTTTCGCTCCTAGAGCAAATCTCCAGACTGAAAAAATGAAAGCAATAACGAAGATCGTAGACCACATAAAGTGTGAATCCATACGTAAAGGAAAAAATTGTGTATCCATAATAGCCGGAACTGCAATTACAATTAATAGAACAGCAAGATAATAAAAAAATTGAACTTTAAAGCTGTATTCAAAAACACTGACAGCCCACCACTTTTTTCGTCTCACCTAATGATCCACTCCTACAGCATAAATAAAATCTCTAGCTTTATCCATAGTCTACATTGTTTCATCTAAAACATCTACTTTACTGACTCAACGAAAAATATTAATATCCCTATCAACACCAATGGCCCTAGTAATATGAGCCAGCTAAGCGGTCGAGCAAAGTTGAGTGTCCATCCGATACCCATTCTCTTCTCAACGATTAAGGCAGGGTCATGAGGATTATAATAGATTCCTCCAAGCTTCCAGTAGGCATCTTGATCCATCGGTGTAACTGTAATTTCCTTTGTAAATGGCTCCCTCTTCAATCGTAAACTTCTCATAATGAAGAAGACGATTAGCAATGTAGTTAGTATAAGTTCTCCAATAATCGTACTTGAAACATCTTTACTATTCGTTCCATACACCATCTGCAGCTGCATAATCGAGAAAAACACAACAATGATGATGCATAAAAGGATCGAAAAAAATGACCATAAGCGGCGAAATCGTAAATTGTTTTGGAGCGATCGTTGTGGATCTTTAGGATCTAATTGCTGTTTACTTTTTTTGATCATCCAATTCACAAAAACAAAGGTCCCAATCATAAATAGCTGTACAAAGCTTAATCCAAATACACTCATAAAAGACTTTTCCGCGAATCCATCAGGAGTGCCCGTAATATCATAATGTGTAATAATCCGATCAGGTAAAGTGTCGTAAATCGTTATGAGGTGCGACATTGTGATCATTACGATAGCAAATAGTAATATAAACCATAAATTCGTATATATAGCCCTTTGATCGTGAATCGCGGGATCGACAAATACTTGCTGAGCACTTTGGTCCTCTATAACCCAGCCCTGCTCTCGCTTTATATCTTTCACCTTTTTATAAGCGTAGAGATATAGAATCGTATGAAAGATCATAGGCAAAAAGGTGGCTAATAAAATAGCGATCGCAAACCGTTTGTCGTCAAATGGCTGCAGAAGGAAAAAGAATACTAATGTAAGTATCGCAAAAATGATGCTGTATCGTAAGTAAAATTGCTTGATCTTCTTTAGTTGTGGTGCATTGCGCTGTTCTACAGGGATTGTTACACCAAAGAATATATTTTTCTTTGCAATTAGTGGCGTTGCAGTGAAGGCTAGCACGATCGGTACGTAGCCAAACAATAGGAATAAAATAATTCCCGTAATCATAATAGTTCCCCCCAATTCGTTCTTATTGATCAACTTATACGTGAGACAATATTCATTAGTTCCAAAAATAAAAACACCCCTGTAGAGGCGAATTAGAAATTCACTTTTCTATAGAGGTGAATGTATATTATGACTGTGATCATGTTCACATTTTCCGTACTCTGAAATTGTCCTCGAGCATCACCCAGTTTTGTGGGAATGGATAGCCCAGTACCCAATAGCTAATCCCTCTAAGATTGAACTCCTTTACAAGATCAAGCTTGGCCTGAGCACTACGAGCATCCTCAAACCATACCTCATGGGATCTCCCTCTTCCGTCCATATAGCGATAAAATGGTGATTGCGTCCGCTGCTGATATTGTATCTCCGTACCATATTGAATCGCTCGACGAATGGCTTCTTGCATACTAAAGGTTTCCGCTTCTTGCCCTTGCACGTGCGGGATAAGCCAATCGCGAGCGTACAGCTGGAAGCCCATCAAAATTTTATTTCTTGGGACCACTGTAGTCGCGTACTTAATCACTGCTCTCATTTGATCAATTGGGGAAATTGCCTGTGGCGGCCCCTTTCGATAGCCCCACTCGTACGTCATAAGTACAACAAAATCGAGAATCTCCCCATGCGCCTCATAATCATGCGCTTCATATAACAAACCTTTTTGCTCACTGCTCGTTTTCGGCGCAAGGGATGATGAAACGAAATAGCCTTCGGGATGAAGACGAGCAACGGCGCGTCTTAAAAACTGATTGTAATTCTCTCGATCCCCTTGGGCTACATTTTCAAAATCGATATTTAAGCCCCGATAACCTTTGCTTCGCATCGTATTAACGATATTTGTGAGCAATGTATCTTGTAGCTCTGGACTGCTTAATATCGTATGTGCGAGCCCAGTGCCCGCTTCAGTAGCTGAAAAGTTCGTAATCGCCATCATGGGCACAACATTTGTAGCAAGAGCCGCCTGGATCGTAGCTCTATCATTAATCGCTTCTAAACCACCATTAGAAGTCATGCGATAGCCAAAGGGGCTCACATAGGTCAGATGTCGACCCACACTTCGTACCTCCCTAGCACCTTCTTCCCCGAATTGAATTGTAAATGCATTTACATCGATCGTCGGTCTAAAATGATCTGGAATTCGTAAAATATCTCCTGGATTGATGAGGTTGGGATTCGTGATTTGATTAGCTTGAATAATGGCTTTTGTTGTAGTATTCAAACGTTGTGCGATTTTCCACAAGGTATCTCCTTGCTTGACCACATATTGCCGATAAGGTGTAGGAATCAAAAGCGCCTGTCCAATGACGAGCTTGTTCAAATTGGGTAGCTCATTAACCGAATTAATTTGCGCCGGGGTTACATTATATTGCTGAGCAATTTTCCAGAGGGTCTCACCACGCCGAACCACATGAATAATCACAGATTTTCCTCACTTTCCGAGTTGTTCTGTGATACTGTATTCCGCTAGAGCCTAAGTTGTACTAGGCGAGTACCTAAAAGCCAACAGTTCTCTTTAACCCCAATTAGAAGAAATTGTATATAATATATTTAAGGAAAGATTGTTCTTGAAAAAAACTCATAGTCTATTAACTAGGAGCAAACCATCAACTGGCAGGTGATAAATATGGACTTTATTCTCTATGTAGGCTCTCTCTTTATACCCATTGTTCTCATTATACTACTATTTTCTTTCATGCTACGAAAGAGGAGATTGATAACATCAGCCATCACTTCAATAGTAAGTTGCATTGTCAGCTTTTTATTGGTCTCCATGTGGTGGCTAAACTATGAAACTGATGGCGTTAGTCAAGGTTTTGGTATCATATTATATGCGATCTCATTTGGAGGATTAATTCTAGCAATTAGTCTTGCATCATACCTTATTTATCGCAAACGCAGTGCACAATAATAGGATACTGGAATCGACAGACCCTTAATTTACTGCATTTTGAAGAAACCTTTTATATCGTAGGCTTGCGATCAATAAGCCAACAAAGCCAAAGGCAAACAAGATGCTTAAGTTTAGCCATATATCCCCAATATGCGCATCTCTTAGCATCACATCCTGAAAGCCTTGCTGTGCCCAATATTGTGGTACGAACTTACCTATTCTTTGCACAAACTCTGGCATCATATCAATCGGGAACCATAGTCCACCGAGAATCGCTCCCCCCATCGTGATGATTTGCGCAAAGGCTACACCTTGATTGGCACTTTTTAAAAATAATGCTAACGCAAGACCAATGCCTGTAACACAAATAGCTAATGTGATCACGATGAGCGAGATGCTTAACAAATCCCCAAGATGTAAATCATACACAAAATGTCCGAATGCTAACAGCGTAATCGCTTGTATCAATACGATTAAAATACTTGGCACCCACATTCCGACCAAGTACGATAATGGCCTCATTGGCGTACTGCGTAAGCGACCGATCATACCTGAATCACGATCCTTGATAAAATTATTCGTCATCGTGATCATGATAAAGAACACAAACATTACAGTATAGCCTGGTACGATTTGTGTAATATAATTTAGTTTCGTTGCGTTTTCTTTCACTTCTTTAATCTCGATAGGCGCCAACAATGAATCATGTACTTCACCAGATTCCATTCCCGTTATCGCGAATGCTTGTGCTAGTTTGCCTTCTCGATAGCCATTTGCAATATTTTGCAACACTGCTTGGATCGGAGTAACGGATGCATCCACTGTTGCATCTCGATATAATACTACTTCAGCTTGAGTGCCCATTAGCATTTCTTGCTCAAATCCCTTTGGAATTACTACTAGAGAACTGAGTTTGCCATCACGAATTTTAGCAACATGCGCCTCAAGTTCAGCTTCATCTTTCTGTTGAAGCACAAATCCATCAATTCCTGCAATTGTATCGATAAACTGCTTTGAAGTAGATGTTTGATCGACATCAATATAATGAACTGTAATCTTGCTTTCACCAATATTTCCAAATACAGAAGCAAAAATGACGATAAACAATATCGGCAATGCAAATGTCCAGAAATAGGTTCCTTTATCTTTTAGTGCGAGACGAATCTCTTTTACAATGATACTTTTCACCATTTTTTCTTCTCCCAATCTCTAATCTCTTAATGATGTGCCCGTGAGGCTTAAAAATACTTTTTCTAAAGTAGGACGTGTAATTTCCAAGGCTTTCACTTTGCTACTATTTTGCTTTAACTGCTCCGTTATTTCGGCGATCGTATCGAGTAGGTCGTCGGTTTCGATCACATATCCACGACCTTCCTGCTCCACAGCTTTGATAGAATCAAATTGTGGTAGCTGATCTTGATTCTCCACTTCCAAATAAATAGCAGGGCTTGCGTATTGATCGAGCAACGAATCGAGGGGTCCCTGTACGATGACCTTGCCATGATCGATAATCGCGAGCTCATCACACAGAGTCTCCACTTCCTCCATGTAATGCGTTGAGTACATGATCGTTACCCCTTCCCCATTTAACCTGCGAATCATTTCAAAAATATGATTCCGTGACTGTGGGTCAATACCGACAGTTGGCTCATCGAGAATGAGGAGTTTGGGACGATGTAATAACGCTGCTGCGATATTGATACGACGCTTCATCCCACCTGAAAAGGTACGAACTGCATCCTTAGCACGATCTGCTAAACCTACATCCTCTAAAACCTCTGTGATGCGTTTAGCCAGTTCCTTTCCTCGTAAACCATACATTTCGCCAAAAAATTGTAGATTATCTTGAGCGGAAAGCTGATCGTACAATGTGATCTCTTGTGGTACATAGCCGATCTGCATTTGTAAACCGTTACGATCTTTCACTACATCACGACCAAGTACATGAACATCACCTGCATTCGCGTCTATAATCCCCGCGATGATCTTCATCGTCGTTGATTTTCCTGCTCCATTCGGCCCGAGCAACCCAAAGCAACTGCCTTCCTTAACCGCAATAGAAATCTGGTCGATCGCCTTTTTCTCCCCATATTGTTTTGTTAATCCACGTATCTCTAACACATTTTTCATTGTTTCTACCCTCTCGTAAATCATCTATATTTTTCTATTGATACCGTATCATAAGAAATCGTTCCTGTGCTCCGACTTGAGACGGATTTTATAAAATCATTTCTCTCTCCAACCAGCGAGCGCTGAGCTTCAATAATCCCCAAGCAAGCAACCAGGAAATGATGAATGCTGCTAATACTAAATTTGAAGATTTTACTGTAAACATAGGTGAAAATGAAGCAGGTGAATCATTGTCAATAGCAAGTCGTAACACCCAGTACACCGCATTCAGTGAAACAATCAAGATCATCCACAGTAATGGCGTCAAAAGTCGATATTTCGTATTTCCACTAATAAAGGTTAAAAAGCTAAGTGCTGCAACTATTGGGTAATAAGCCAACACGGCAAGTAACCATGGTAAGCCATTGCCTAGATTCTTTAACATCATTTCAAACGTAAAGCTATCGCTGATGAAGACTGCATAGACGCAAAATACGACTAGCAGAACAAATGCTACTAAAAAAACCATGAATGTTTGTAGCCATGCAGCGAGAAACTTCGTTAGTATGAGCCATGAACGAGAGTATGGGAGACTTAGCCACCAACCATACATTCGATTTTTCCATTCCTTTGAAATCGAAGAATACGACATCCCTAACAGCACAAACGGAAATGCAAAAGAAAAATACCACATATATTCAAGTCGAAAATGTCCATTCCGTATCGAAAGTGTAAAAGAAGTTAATCCGAGTGCCACTCCTATCAAAATGTACAATAAAGTCCACCATTTCCACTTCTTACGATCGTGATTCCATTTAAACTCTTGCCTAAGTAAATATAAAAAGGCTTCACGAGGCATCACATTTCACTCCTATTCAACTCATTTTTAATTAAAGCTCCAATTTTCTTTTAAGCAAATATGCATTAACGACGATAATCACTAATGATATCGCCCAGCTGATGAGCACTGTGTACCAGAAAAATGAGATTTGAAAATGGGTATACCATGGGGTATCGACCACTAATTCCCTTCCAATACGCATTCCAGCGCTAAATATTGGAGCCATAAAACCTTGAAGTGCAGCAATTAAAGCGGGAAAGAAGATAGCCCACAAAAAGGGCAATAATGGTTTGTACTTACTCTTCGAAATCGTTGCTAATAGCATCATATAAGCAGCAAGTGCAGGATAAAAAAAGAGTACGACGCTTATTGAAACAATCATTATTCTCACATGCTGCCCCAATAAAGCAAAAGTTGAGCCTTGAATAGAAGCATATACTGCTAGCAATAATGTAATTGCATAAAAAACGAGAATGATTTTGAGTAATTGGATAAAACCAGCTAGCAATTTCGTAAAGACCAACAAAAAACGAGAATAAGGTAATGTTAGCCACCAGACATGCGTATTTGCTAGCCATTCGTTCTTCATTTGATGATAGTACATACCAACCATCAATAACGGAGATAGGAAACCAAACCCTAAGCTTAGATCACTAATATGTTCAACAGTAATCCGATCCATCACAGTTGATATAGAGACATACAAGAATGCTGCAAAAAGCAACGCGACCATGATTACAAATTTCCACCAACCCATTGTTTGAAGTAAACTATTGACACGCAGTTCATGCTTCATTAGATATAAGAATGATTTTTTCGTCACCACATTCACCCCTAGCGAAAGAGCTCACGATAAATATTTTCCATTGACCCGTACGATGCACGTAATTGTTCAGCTTCACCTGCTTGCTTGACCTTACCATCCTCCATGAAAATAACGTGATCAAAGAGCGATTCTGCCTCATAGATTTCATGAGTAGTAAGTACAACCGTCTGCTCCCCCTCGCTAAGAAGATCAATCAATGCAGCAATGATTTTTTCGCGTGAAATAAGATCAATTCCCGAAAATGGCTCATCGAGTAAGATCAACGGAACATCACGCGCGATGCAGAGGACAAGGAGCATACGTGCTTCTTCCCCTTTGGATAACCCATTCGTAGATTGATTCAACTTGAGCTTCATGAATTCAAGCATTTCTTCTGCTTTGCTGCGATTAAATCGTGGTAACAGATTCTCCGCCCAATCGAGCGCATCCTTCACAGTTTGATTCGGATACCAGCTCGCACGATCGGGCAAATATGCAATATCGCGATTGATTTTCCAGCCTGGTTCTTCACCAAGTACCTGGATCGATCCACTTGATGGCTGTGTTATTCCCATCATCAGTTTAAACAGCGTCGATTTCCCCGAGCCATTCGGTCCTAATATACCTGTGACCTTACCCTTTGGGATTTCCAAGCTTAACCCATTCAGCGCGGATTTGCCGCTATATTTTTTATGAACATTCATACATGTAACTGCAAATTGATCCATTATTTCGTTCCTCCCTCTTCAGAAGACAACGTACCCGTCCCCTTGTCTCTTTCGCTCATCCACTTCTCAACATCTTTCCACCCATAACCCAAGCTTTCCAGTTTCTCTATAAAATCTGTAACTAATTGACTGGTTAAGCTCACACGCACCATCTCCACCCTCTCCTTTGACGTCGTGATAAAAGTTCCTTGCCCTCTGCGTGCCTCGATTAAGCCATCACGATCCAGTTCCTGATAGGCACGCATGACAGTGTTCGGATTGATCTGTAATGCTTGTGCCAGTTCACGTACCGACGGGATCTTCTCCCCGAGCGGAATCCGTCCTCTCGCGATCGCACTACGTACTTGATCGATGACTTGTTCATAGAGTGGCTGGCTCAAATCCAATTGAAAGTCTATTTCTCCTACTCGAATCTCCTTCACTGCAACCTCCTCCGAAAGCTCCTGCACTTCTAAGTTATAAGTGTATTATATTACTTAATACACTTAGTGCAATAGGCGCATTGAATTTTATCCAAAAAAAGAAAAGAAACCATACTAGAGTCATACTCCAGAATGGTTTCCCTTACGTAATATGGAAGCAGAGAACCGTCCCCTGCTTCCTTTTCTAATTGGTTACGTCACGTTTGTTAAAGATCCAAAATGACAGAACCATGAACATTACATAGTAGATGACCAGCATAGTGATCGAGAAGCTCATCGTCATACCCTCGATAATCGGTCTACCGCCATCCGCATACTGCTTGAGATTCGTATTTAAAAATAGAATGTATTTTGCCCAATCGTATTGGGAAAGTAGACCAACGACTAAGCTCGCTCCCACAGTCATCAAAAATATACTCAAACCGATCGAAAGTGCACTGCTTCTAAAAATCGTAGAGATCATAAATGCGATCGTAAAGCCCATAATGAGATCAGGTAGATTGTATGCATACTCGATCAACACATCCTTTAACGTAAGAGCGCTATCTCCACCACTGAAAAATATAAGGCCAAAAAGATAAGAAAATATGAATAACGTCACTAAGAAGAAAAGCACAAAAATGAGAACGGCTATATATTTCCCTAGTAACACCTTGGAACGACTGATTGGCCGAATGAGCAAGAGCTTGATCGTACCCCAGCCAAATTCACTCGATACAATATCACCTGCTATAATCACGCTAAAAATACCAACAAAGGTAAGAAAAGAGGCAGACATCATCATAATATCAAGCGGACCTGGTTGCATCGGCATGACGGGTGCGTCAAATTTATACATCATAAACGTGATAAAACCAAAAAAGACAATCATAATCGCTAGCATAACCCATGTACGAGGGCGACGATAGATTTTCATATTTTCATTTTGAATCATTCCTAAAAGCTTAGACAATTTGCCCACCTCCCGTCATTTCAAGGAATTTATCTTCTAGGCTCTTCGTGATCGCTTTAATTTCATATATTAACAGACCTGAATCGACGAGAAGTTGATTCAGTTTTGGTATTTGCTCTCGTTCGATTTCAGCTATAAAACCGCCTTCAACTAATTGGACCTCGATTTGAAACTGCTGCTGAATGATCTCTTGAGCTTGATGTGGTTTGTCCACCTCAAAGAAAATGCGTTGCTGCTCTACATCATTAACAAGCTCCTTGATATTCTTCACATCGATTAATTTACCGTTTTGTATAATCGCGATACGATCACACATGAGCTCCATTTCCGAGAGAAGATGACTCGATACAATCACCGCGATTCCTTCTTCCTGTGCGAGCTTGCGTAAATAATCACGCAGCTCACGAATACCCGCTGGATCCAATCCATTGGTCGGTTCATCCAGGATCAACACATTCGGCTTATGTAAAAGTGCCTGAATTACGCCCAAGCGTTGACGCATCCCCAAAGAATATGTTTTCACCTTATCATGGATGCGATTTTCCATACCTAACAAATGAACCAATTGATCGATACGCTCTTTGCTAATTCCCTCATTCATACGAGCATAGTGAATCAAGTTCTGATAGCCTGTCAAAAACTTGTACAGCTCAGGATTTTCGACGATCGCGCCTACATGAGCAATCGCCTTCTCAAAATCCTTTTTGATATGATACCCATTGATGAAAATATCTCCTTCGGTAATCGACATCAATCCAACCATCATGCGGATGGTCGTCGTCTTACCTGCACCATTGGGACCCAAAAAGCCAAAAACTTCGCCCTTGGGCACATCAAAAGATAGCCGATCTATGATCGTCTTCCTACCAATTACTTTTGTGAGATTACGAATCTCTACCACCGTTTTCTGTGACAAGCCTTTCCCTCCTATATTTTTTCTTCAAAAAAATGAGACTACTTTTACAGTACAGTCTCATTTTACGAATATGGTATATTATAGTTTCATTTTTGATTGCTCAACTGATTCATCAATTGCGCCAGCTGCTGCGCTTGCACATCACGCTGATATTGCGCGAGGCTTTCGGCATCATGCTCAAAGGAGAAATGAGTATCGAGTCTTCCCTCACGCCATGCAAGTATAAATTCAAGAATGGCTACCTTCATTTTCTCGACATCCGTAGGTGGCACTACTTTACCTAGATGAAAACGTTCGATGATATTCGACGCTTCACCAACAAGGCTAAATGCCAGAATCGGACGCTTCACGGCAAAATACTCGTAGAGCTTGCCCGGGATATATGCCTCCGAGCCAGGAGCAGTATCATTGATCAACAGCAATACATTCGAGCTCTTGAGCAAGGAAAGTGACTGCTGATGTGGTAAATAACCCAATACCTCTACTACATCTGTTAAACCAAGCCGACGAACCGCATCCTGATTCTCTGAATAACCAGGATAGTCAAAGACCCCTGCAAAGCGAATCAAAATCTCCTCTTTTTGGAGCTCACCTGCCTTGATCAGTTCTGCGATGGCCTGTAAAAAGAGGCGAGGGTTACGCTCCTGATAAAAGATGCCCGTATAGGCAAAAACCAAGCGATCCAAGGACTTTTTTTCTTCGATATGCTGAAAATCCTCAGGATCATAGCCGTTATGAATCACTTCGATATGGCGAATGTTAGGATATTTGGTGAGAAAATTATCGGCAAATGACTGAGTTACAGTGGTGATCGCAGTTGCTCCCTCCATCACCGCTCGCTCCATTCGCTCCTCGATCCACTCCCTCCACGCAATACCCGAACGATGCATATTTTGTGTCCAAGGGTCACGAAAATCAGCGATCCAAGGCAATCCCGTCTTCTTGGCCAGCTTTTGGGCAACAAGATGAGACGAATACGGGCCAGATGTCGAGAATATCACTTCGATCTTCTGCTCTTTAATCGCCTTTAGACCTAAGCGCACAGCAGAAGACACCCAGAGTCGATGATCATCTGGGATGAGTAGTACATTCTTCATTTTTTTTAGAAGATGAAAAATACTCGCTTTTACTTTTGAGAGCATCGATACTTTTCGTTTTTCGGCTTGCTCGTTACTTCCATTCGCGTTTGCATTCGCTGCTGATCGCAAGCGATTGAGCTTTTGGTATGGATTAAATTCTTTGGCACGGTAAACTACTGTTCCTTCTGGAATTTGCTTTAACAGCGTTTGATCCAAAGATACATTGTATTGCGGATCAACCGTCAGCACTACAGCCTCCCAGCCAAACTGAGGCAAGTATTTGCTCATTTTCAGAGGTCGTGGTACACCACCTCCAGCAATGGGCGGGTATTGGTACGAGACAAGTAGAACCTTTGCTTGCTTTTTCACTGAATCATTCCTTATTTCTTCATCGAATATTGAAATTGTGGTGCGCTGGCTACATAAAATAAAACCAATAGATCATGCCGATAATTAAAAATATTACTCCTGCTACCAATAATATTTTCCAAAGTGTTTCCACTTTTGCTACCTCCAAATGATTTTCTATTTTCCTAATCCATGTGGGAGAGGAAAGATGACAAATTTGGCTTCACCCTTTATCTTAGAGATCTGGATCTGCCCAATACTAGGATCACGACTGTCCCTGCTTCCGCCGGCATAACGATTATCTCCCATCACAAACAAATGATCCTCGGCTACGACGCTTCGCACCATGTCACCATAAGTCATTGTATCAATATAAGGCTCATGCAATATCTCATCATTTAGGTAAACCACGCCGTCTCGAATTTCTACACTGTCTCCGGGAAGGCCAATCACTCGCTTGACGAAGTTCCGACCATCCTCTGGACTAGGGAAGATGACAATATCACCACGGTCAAGCTTGCCAAAATAGAGTGGTATTCGATTCACGAATACCCTTTCATGATCCTGAAGGGTAGGCTCCATAGAACGTCCGTCAACAATATAGATGGCAAATGCAGTTTTTTGAATCACGAAAGCGAGTAGAAAACCGATGACTATGATGACCAACCATTCACGCAGCGTTTTTAGTATATTAGAACTCATATCAATCCCACCTATCTCTATTCCTTATATGGTTATACTGGCCCCAATCACAAATGACAGACCTACAGAGATCATCATAGAGATGACCCCTACAGCGATGTTCCCTTTCTCCAGCTCCTGATCCACTTTAAATTTGGGTGTAAGATATTCGAAAATAAAATAGGCTGAGAGCAGCAATAGAAATCCGATGACCCCCCACATGAGCGAGGTCCATAACGTATTATGATGTGTGATTGAAAACCGAAAAATATTGGCTACACCAAAAATTTTCCCCCCTATAGCTAGGGCTACTGCCACATTACCCGCTTTGATCTCATCCCACGCACGATAGCGTGTGACCAATTCAAAGACTGCTAGAAAGAAGATTAGCGATAGCCCTGTAACTGTAAAGTGAGCCAGCACGGAGAAATATATATTATCCAACAATTTTTCCATTTAGTTGCCCCCTTCCCGTATTGCTACTGGGACAAAGAGCCTGTCCCCTTGTCCCTTATTTAAGCTCTACTACGGTTACTCCTGTTCCACCTTCACCATGGACACCAAGCCGCATGCTTTTGATCGCACGATGATTGCGCAAATATTCCTGTACACCACGACGAAGAGCCCCTGTTCCTAGCCCGTGAATAATACGCACCTGATGTAATCCCGACAACACTGCCTCATCTAGATATTTATCGATGGCGAGAATCGCTTCATCAACATTAGAGCCGCGTAAGTCGAGCTCTGTACGGATCGTTTCACGATTGCTTTTGACACGCGTAATCGCACGTTCAATCTTCGCCTTCTCCTGTTTGATTACCTGCAAATCACTTGCGTCGATTTTGGACTTCATGATTCCTACTTGGACAAGGAATTCGTTGTTACCCGCAGCTTCGAGCACGATACCTTTTAATCCAAGTGATAGTACGAGCACTTCATCACCTTCAGTGATCACCTGTTTACCCTTGCCTGCTTTTGCAGTGGGCTTGCTCTGATTCCAGGTAGGTACCATTTCTTCTAATCGCTTCTTTGCCTCGATGAGCTTATGCTCTTTCACACTCGCGCCTTCCTCGAGAGCAAGACGTCGTAGGTCTTGGATAATCGTTTCGGATTCTTCCATTGCTCGTTTGACTGCGACCCTTGCCTCTTCACTCGCCTTCTGAAGCAGCTTATCCTTCTCCTGTTCAAAGCGAGCGCGCTCCTCTAGAATACTCTCACGCAAGTGCTCAACCTCATATCGATATTCCTCTGCACGTATGCGTTCCTCCTCAGCAAGCTTGCGATTATTCTCGAGCGAAGCGATCATATTCTCAATCTGCTTACTCTCTTGATCGACCTGCTGTTGAGCTTTTTCGATCAACATTGGATCCAATCCTAGGCGTGCTGCGATGGCAAATGCATTACTGCGCCCAGGAACTCCAATTAACAATCGATACGTTGGGCTTAAAGTCTCTACATCAAACTCTACGCTCGCATTGATTACATTCTCACGATTATAGGCATACGCCTTTAGCTCGCTATAATGCGTCGTTGCCACAACACGTGCACCGATGCGGTGCATATGATCAAGTATCGCCATTGCCAATGCTGCACCCTCAGTCGGATCTGTCCCTGCACCCAATTCATCTAGCAAAATCATACTATTATGATTCATCTGTGCGAGAATTCGAATGATATTGGTCATATGAGAGGAAAACGTACTTAAACTCTGCTCAATGCTCTGCTCATCACCTATGTCCGCATAGACCTCATCAAATATAGCAACCTCACTCTCTTCAGCACATGGAACAAAGAGACCAGATTGCGCCATCAGCGTAATAAGCCCTATCGTTTTGAGTGTAACCGTCTTTCCTCCAGTATTTGGACCTGTGATCATCAACATCGTATAATTATTGCCCAGTTCTACATCGATCGGGACGACGACCTCCGAATTAATGAGTGGATGTCTTCCTCTCTTAATACGTATATAACGTCGATCATTGAGTATTGGTTTCGTTGCACGCATCGCGTGGGCATATTTTGCTTTTGTAAAAATAAAATCAAGCTCTGCTAGCGCCTCAATATTCATAAGTATTGCATCAGCAACTAGCGCAACCTGACCTGTAAGCTCGCGTAAAATCTTCTCGATCTCACGCTCTTCCTTGATCTTCGCCTCACGCAGCTGGTTATTGAGCTGCACAACAGCTTGTGGCTCAATGAAGAGAGTTGCTCCTGATGAGGATTGGTCGTGGACAAGTCCACCAAAATGAGTGCGATACTCCTGCTTAACAGGAATAACGTAACGATCATTACGAATCGTAACTACCGCTTCCTGTAGCATCTTCTGATTGCTTGAAGAACGAATCAATTGATCGAGCTTTTGCCGTATACCGCCCTCAAGTGAACGAATCTCTTGACGTAATCGCTTTAGCGTAGAGCTTGCACCGTCAAGCACCTCACCATGATCATCGATCGTGCTTACAATTTCTGTTTCGAGGCTTTTAAGTCCATCGATCATTCCAGCTAGCTCCGCAATGATTGGCAACGGAGTATCATCACAAATGGCGAGCAAAAAGTTCTTGAGCTTACGTCCACCAGAAATCGTATCTGCGAGATCGAGCAGATCCTTTGGACCTAGAATCCCACCAATGCTCGCTCGCTTTGCAAAAGCACGAACATCATGAATTCCTCCTAATGGGACAAGTCCTTTGAGCCTTAGCACTGTGGCTCCTTCTTCAGTAGCAGCAAGAGCTGCTTCCACCTCTTTTATATGTGAAAAAGGCTCTAGGGCTCTTACCTTTTCTTTACCTAATGAAGAAGCAGCATACTCCTCGAGTCGCTCTAGTATTTTGTTGTACTCTAATGTATGTAAAACACGTTCATTCACGATTTGATCTCCTCTAATACAATACTATCTCTATATTATCGCACAAAAGAAACCAGGACAAAACAAAAAAGTAACCCTATTGAACAATAATAGGGTTACTTTATCTAAAATAAACCTCCAGTGAACAAGCGAATGACTAGGGGACCCAAAATTACCATAAAGAGCGTAGGGAAAATAAATAAGATCATCGGAAATAGCATCTTTACTGGCGCTTTTTGTGCTTCCTCTTTTGCTTTAAATTTACGTATCTCGCGTATCCGATGTGTCTGAGCTTTTGTCACCTTCGCCATTCCAATACCAAACTGCTCTCCTTGTATAATGGCATTGATCATATTTTGAAAGAGTTCTGACGGCACCCTTTCTTTTAGATCATCGAAAGCATCCCTACGATTCATCCCTAGCTTAATATCCTCAAGGGTGCGCAACATCTCCTCAGCAAGTGGGGACTTAAATTGCTTCGATACTCTTTGCAAAGCAGCATCTAAGCCCATTCCCGCTTCGATGGCGAGATTTACCATATCAAAGTAATCGGGCATCAATTTTTCGATTTTCTGTACCCGATGTGTTTTTTTCTTTTTTAAATAAAAAATCGGATAATATAACCCAAGTATTCCAACCACTAATGCAAGTAACAGAAGAGATGCACGACTTTCCGTTAAGGAGCTAAACGGAAGGTATGTCAATGAAAATAATAGAAAGCCTAATCCAAACTGAATCATGATAAATTCTATAGGGGATAGCTTGGAATATCCGGCATCACGTAATTTTCGCTGCAGTTCCCTGCGACTTTCATCTGAAAGGCACCGATTAATAATATTGACAATATAAGTTTTTATTAATTCGATCTTTTGAGATAGAAATGAAACTTTCTGTTCCTTGATGTCATGTGGAGCCTCCCGCACCTTGCTTTTACCACCTACATAAAGCTCCACACGCGCACTTCGCCGTTTGCTATGAAACACTTCGAATTGACTGGCGGCAAAGAACAGTGAAAAAAAGATTAAAAATAATATAAATATGAGTACCTCCAACATGGATTAAACCTCTATTTTCACGATTTTTTGTATAAAGAACCAGCCTAGCAATCCCATTAATGAACCGATTCCGAGCATAAACCAGCCTAGAGGGTGATTGATCATGGGACCAAAATAATCAGGACTCATGAGATTCAGAATTAACCCTAAAAATACGGGTAACAACGAGATTACCCATGCCGATAATCGCCCCTGCGCAGTTAATGCTTTTAATTCATCCTTAAGCCGGATACGCTCACGAATTGTCTCTTGCAGTGTTTCTAACAGTTCCGCTAGATTACCACCTGTCTGTCTTTGAATCATTAATGAATGCACTACGAGCTCTAAATCACGATCTGGTAAACGCATGACGAGCTTTCTAAAAGCCTCCTCAATCTCTACACCAAAATTGATCTCTCTTAATGTACGATTAATTTCTGGTCCGAGTGGGTCTGAGATTTCCTTACCTACAAATTGTAATGCCTGCATAAAGCTAAAACCTGCTCGTAGCGAGTTGGCCATCACACCTAGAGCATTTGTAAGCTGTGTGGAGCATTTGGCTAAGCGCACTGCTTTTTTTCTACGGATGTAAAAGACGGGTATCCAAAATAATAGCAAGCTAAGTAGTACAATCATGAGCCAATGAGCACCTACAATAAAGAAAATGCTTCCTACGATAAAGGCTAGCAATAGACGGATCGCCATAAATTCTTCTGGCTTGATCCTTACCCCTGCTTGTTCAAGATCGAGCTCCCATTTGTTCCTCACAGCATTGCTTTTAAACAGCTGCCCAATTATGACGATCAGGCGATTTTTACGTTTTTCAGCTGACTTTACTGGTGTCTCTCTCTCTTCCTGACTCACAAATTGTGGTGTGGAAATGTATTTGCGTAATCGTTTCTCATGATTTGATTTTAGCTGTGTCATCACATATACAATGAGCCAATAGAAAAGAATCGTTCCGACAAACGTAACTGCGATCATTGAATACCGCCATCCAACGGACTTCTGCTCAGCTTGAATCGGTTCAGCAGACTGCTGAATAACAGGAATGTGATCTTGTTCTACAATCACAATGGATTGTGTACCCTTCCATTGGATCGACATGCTCCCCTCAGCTAATGTTTCTACCATAGCTCGAATCGATGCAATCAGCTGATTATTCTTTATTTGCGGCTTCCCGTATTTCTTTGTGATCACATTATCATTAATTACGAGCAAATCTGTTAAAGGGTCCCAAGTATATGTAAGACCATAATGATTAACAAACACGTCCACAGTGACAAAGACACGTTGGTCAATCATTTCTAGATTTGGGTCCTCGATTTTTGTGCCATTATAGAAGAGACGAACCTCATTGGCGAGCGCAAATTGTGGATGTAGATAGATTGATAGAAAACAGATGACAGTAAGCCCCAATGTAATCCATCTTTTCCTGTTCAACATTTGCTTTTACCATTCCCCTCTAAACCATTCCATCGGTACATACTGACCATATGCCGCAAGCTGCTCCTCAAAAAGTGGTCGAATACCCGTTGGCACAAATTGTCCAATAATTTTCCCGTCTTCCGAATACCCTGTTTGCCTGAACACAAAAAGATCTTGGAGCAGGATCGTATCACCTTCCATTTTTTGCACTTCTGTAATATGTGTAATTTTACGGGTGCCATCCTTCATACGGGATTGATGAATGATGAGATGAATCGCCCGTGATACTTGCTCACGTATAGCTCGAATCGGGAGGTCCACATTAGCCATCAAAACCATCGTCTCCAGACGAGCAAGCATATCCCGTGGTGAATTCGCATGACCAGTTGCAAGCGAACCATCATGACCTGTGTTCAACGCTTGGAGCATATCCAATGTCTCTGCACTACGAACCTCACCGATAATGATGCGATCGGGCCGCATTCTTAGTGAGTTACGGACAAGGTCACGCACACTCACCTCGCCTTGTCCCTCGATATTCGGCGGGCGTACCTCCAAGGATATAACATGCTCCTGCGATAGTTTTAGCTCTGCTGCATCCTCAATCGTAACAATCCGTTCATCCCTAGGGATAAAAGAGGACAGTACATTTAGAGTAGACGTCTTCCCTGAACCTGTACCGCCACTAATAAAAATATTGAGTCGACCCTTGACGCACGCTTCCAAAAACATCGCCATCTTCGCATCAAGTGTGCCAAATTCAATAAGTTTTTGGATCGTAAACGGTGTTTTTGAGAACTTACGAATCGTTATCGTTGGCCCATTTAGTGCTAATGGTGGGATAATGGCGTTTACACGAGATCCATCTGCTAATCGTGCATCAACATAAGGTGAGGATTCATCAATTCTTCTTCCAATTGGGGACACAATTTTATCGATTACTTGCTGGACATGGTTATTGTCACGAAAAATACAATCCGTCAACAACAGCTTGCCATCCTTTTCTACGTATACCTGATAGGGGCCGTTTACCATGACTTCTGTAATGGTTGGATCGTCTAAAAGCTCTGTGATCGGGCCCAATCCTGTCAATTCATGGATGACAGAATTGAGAAGCTGCGTCTTCACCTCAAAGCTCATCCGTTCGCCCTCTTTATCGAAAAAAGGCTCCGATAATCTCCGAATTAGTGGAATCATTGCCTCGGACTCTATATCGGGATAACGTTCTAGTTCTTCAATCAAATATTTATGGAGCTTCGCCTCCAAGTCAAAGTTAGCCCTCTTTACACCTGTGATCGCCGATCTTTTAACCTCTGTAGCCTTCTGTTGTGACTCTATGGGGATGGTTTGCTCTGCGTTAAGACGTTGTAATAAAGACATGTATCTCACCTACTTCGCAAATAGTCGAACAAAGATTGGTTTTTTGACTTTACTCTGCTGCTTTATAGGTTTCTCTAATTGAAATAGGCTGTTTGCAATCGAATAAACGGTCCTAGAGACACGATTTCTAGGCTCCGTAATTACAAAAGGGACTCCATTATTAGACGATGTGGTCACTACTGCCTCTTCCGAAGGAATTCGGGAAAAAATACGATACCCCAAGTTTTTTTCAATTGCTTCAGGCTTCATTGCATCGATACTCGTCTCTCGATTGATGATTACTTTTACCTTTGACCCCATTTTTAAAGATTCCAAGGTTTCAATAAACAGCTTAATATTTTTTAATGTTGGGAGATCATTTGTGGTTACTATGAGAATATCGTTTGATTCCTCTAAGGCCACTAAACCAGTCTCTACGATTGAGGGCGATGTGTCGATCAGGATTACATCATACTTGGGCCTAAGCTCTGCTAGTAATGTGCGAATATGCGTACTGGTGATCACATCGGCAAATTCTGGTCTAAATGGCGCTGCAAGTATATCTACACCACTAGAGTGGCGATGGATAAATTCTTCTATCGGGGCCGTTGGATCAATCCTGCGCTCCATTACCCACTCATAGATCGTCTTTTTTGGCTTGATGTCAAACATAATCGCTATATCCCCAAATTGCAGATCTAAATCGATTACCGCTATTCGTTTCCTTGATTTCGCAATAGAAGCTGCTAAATTTACGGTCAAGGTAGACTTACCGACTCCACCTTTGGTGCTACTGATTGTCGTAATATGGGTGGATCTGTTCTCTTCTTTTTCATCTGGCGTACTATTCATTTTCAAACGTGCCAAGCTCTCCGCTTCCTTGATTACCTGTTCAATCTCATGATCTACTAACGGTGTCCCTAGGATATTGGAGGCACCACTGCCTAATACTTTTTGTAGGTCGATCTCCTGTTTTGGTAGAACTAAAATAATCGATAGCAAAGGATTCACCTTTAGCAGCTCTCGTGACAACTGAAATATGTCATGATCATTATGCTTATTTAAAAATACGATCGCATTGTCGCAGGATCGTAAATCCTCGATGATTTCTTGCTTCGTTTTTACCCAAGTGATTGAATATCCGTTGTTTTTCAGGACGTTTTCCAACGTGAGACTACTGACATCACTATAGCCGATCCATTTGAGGTTCACTTTCCAATCTCCCCTTTTACATAGTCTTCTAAAGAGATGGTCCCAGTCTTAACAAGTTTGGCATGGTCTCCTTCGGCACGAAGCATGAGGTAAAGATGCCCAGTATGCTGTACGAGCGCTAGGAAGGTACTATCGGTTGGATCAATTTCTAACGTGATCGTCTCAGTAGTAATTTTCGACATATCTGCTTCTCCACTATTCGGCACACTCTCCTGTGAAAGCTCTTCCGATGGAGGTGGATCCAAAGCTTTACGCTTTGCAATTGCTAGTATTTTGGTATTTTGCAGAAGTAAGGTTGAATACATCACTTCATCATCCCCAGAACTTTCATTACCTTGTGAGCTGCCGCTACTTTGGGCAGGCACCTTATCCTCCTTGATCGGAAAAAGAGCAATTACATCGACATAATTACCAGGCTGTAAAAACCATGAAACCCCCTCTACGACATTGACCTCAATTGAGATCGCTCTCATCCCTGGAGTAACGGGTACTAGGGTTGGTGTTTCTTCCTCTTCGTCACTTTCTAATTCGGGCGCCGTTTTAGATTGCTCAGTATTGTTTGCTGTTTCCTCACTGATTGGTTCATTCGTTGAAACTTCTTGATCCTTAATAAAGAGGAACCAATACAAGGTTCCTGATGCGATCAGACCAAAAATTATGGCCCATATCCAGATTCTTTTCGTTTTCATAGTTCCTCCTAAAATGGATTACTGTATAAGCCTCACCGTATAAGCTCCGTAGTTTTCTCCAATTCCTAATTCACCTGGAGTTAAATATGTCAAAAAGTTTCCTTCGATCTTGTGTCCAGATATACTCGTTAATTGATAAGCGGCAAATCCTACGATTTTAACTTCTGCTTTTCCATCAATTTCAAAGGATTCAATTAAGGGAACAATAATAATAGGATCGTGTTCGATTCTATACTCAATTGCTGCTTTAACTGGTCCCCACATCATACCCGTTTCAGTGGTTGCTACTGTATCGTCGATAGATAAATTACCACCATTTCGAATCGAGTCAGCAAGTCCTTGAGCACCATTGCTATCCAGATCCAGATAGCAATAGTTTCCACTGTTACCCTGACCAGGAGTGTAATTTAACGTGACTTTTGATCCATCTTCTTTTACCGCACTTGCTAATACCGCGATTGGCGAAATTCCTGCTCCAGAGTATAATGCTCCTGTTTTTGCTTTGGCAGAAGCACTTACATCCGTCTCCGCAAAACCTAAAAACCTCGCAAACAAAAGCTCCTTATTCTCAATGATCTTCGCCTCAATGATATTAGAGTCAATTGTGATTTCTACGCGATAATGGTCATTTTCCGAAGTGAACTTAGTAGTACCACTACTTGTTGTCGTAGATCCATTTGGGTTAATTGGAACTCTATTCTTTCCTATAATCTCCACAGCATCAGTTATCGCTTGTTCGTCGTCTTCATAGATCTTGTGTGCTGCTGCTAGTACTGCAGCATCAGCAGCCTTTTGCAATCTACTTTTCTCGAGATAGAGGCTTCCTGCATCTACTACAAAGGCAGAAAAACCTAATAAAACCACCATCATGATTGATACCAGAACAAATGCTGCACCTCGTTCATCTCGATAGAATCTATCTAAAATGATCTTTATTTTCATTCTCATTCCACCTTCATCACAGATACCGTTTCTACATGAATATGTTCAGAAAAAAGATTCGAAATAATAGGTGTAATAAACGAAAATGGGTATTTTAGAGTGATCTCTGCGTCGACTCCATGTGTACGATCATCTTTATTTGCTGGTGTAATAATAGGACCAACCAGCTTAGTTGTCACCAATATCCCGTTTTCGCGTAAAGTAACCGTATTTGCATCAATGCTATTAAAAACTTCACTATTATCCTTACCTAAACTAGCCACTCTGGCAGCTTCACGAGCTGCATGATCCAACGTGAGATATGCATGTAAATAGCGTCCAAAATCGATAATCCCAAAAACCAATGAGAGAAGGATAAGGACGACAAAAGCAAATTCAACGGTTGATTGACCTTTTTCTGATCTCATACGATTCCGCCCCAAAAATACGCAACAAATCCCCCTAAAACAATAGCCACACCATAGGGAAATGAAAGATCCGTTTTATCCATTGACTTCAAGCTACCTGCATTACTATGGATGAGTACCGTAGCATACAGTAGTTTTTGAAATACACCTCGTATCCCTTTTTTATAGATCAATAGAAAGAGGCCCATTACGCCTCCAATTACTGCCGTATATAAAAAAGCATTGAAAACAAACAGGGTCCCCTTCATTGCACCAATTGCAGCAAGCAGCTTCACATCACCAGCTCCCATTCCTCCAAGCAAAAAAGGAATCAGCAATAAAGAGACTCCAACCAAAAAACCTGCAATGCTAAATAGCAGTCCATTCCAACCATCGAGAAATAGATGATACAAGAATCCAAGCAGAATGGCTGGAAATGTGACTGCATTGTAGATTTTTCGTTTAGATATGTCTGTGATAAATGAGATTATGAGGATTGAAAAAAGGAAGATATTGATCATATGTTACTCCTATGATTGTTCTCGATCCCACTCTTAATTAAAGAGTGGGATCGAGAATATAATGTCTTATTCCGATGGCTATGGCGTATTAATTCCTTCTAATTTTGTTTTTATAGCTACCCAAATTTTATTAAGTTCAGTACCAAATGCCGTCAATGCAACGATAACAACTAATGCTATCAAACCAAGAATCAAACCATACTCTGTCAGCGTTTGCCCTTCTTCCTCTTTAAACAGTTTTTGAAATAAAGCCAACATCTTTACACCTCCTTTTCGTCAAAGATCCACTATATGTAGTAGACACCTGATTTACAATATCCATATTATAGGCGATTAGCAAAAAGTACTATCGGTAGCCAAGATGAATTATTTGATCTGTAAGATGGATTTCTCTCTCATCCTGATGACTGATTTATCTCATACTTAAAGTAATTTTATTCCATTAATAATGGTAGAATGATATAATCCGACTTAATCAATAGAAGTCAGGGGGTCTTGTGTATATATGGTGCAGCTTTCTATGAACATAAAAAAAGCCGAGACTGTTGGATCTCGACTGTTGGGCTTGATGTTTCGTAAATCGCTAGCAGAGGATGAAGGGCTACACATCATCCCCTGTAACGGTATACATATGTTTTTCATGCGTTTTCCCATCGATGTCGTCTTCCTCGACCGAGAGGAACGTGTAGTGAAAATCGTAGAAAATCTACGACCGTGGAGAATCGTCCCGATTGTAAAAGGGGCGTACTCTACATTAGAGCTACCTGTCGGATCGATCCAAAAGCATAAAATCTCTATAGGGAATCAGCTAATCATTTCGTCGTAAATATTCCCTTAGCTGATCGAGTGGCCACGTATTGATCACATGCTCTGGTCTTACCCACCCACGCCTGGCTGTACCTATGCCAAGCTCGATGTTATTTAATTCCTCTACCGAATGAGCATCGGTATTGATCGTGATGGGGATGCCATGCCGCTCAATCGCTTCTTGTAAATATTCGGGCTTGAGATCCAAGCGATTGGGGTTACAATTTAACTCAAGTGCTGTCCCTGTCTCCTTAGCAGCAGTAAACAGCACCTCCATATTGACCGCATACGGTGCTCTTCTACCAATCATGCGCCCAGTAGGATGTGCGATAAAATCAACATGATTATTGAGAATGGCATCCATGATCCTCTTCGTTATCCGATATTCATCCTGATTAAATGCAGTGTGGATCGATCCGATAACGAGATCCATCCCCTGTAACACCTCATCTGGGTAATCAAGAATGCCATCTGCTAGAATATCCATCTCCACTCCACATAAAATCGTAAAGTCCCCGAATTCCTTTTGCAATTGCTTTTCTATGTTTTTGATCTCTTCCTTTTGTTTTAGTAAACGTTCGATGCTTAATCCACCTGCGATCTTGAGCGAGCGCGAATGATCTGTAATAGCAATGTATCGATACCCACGCTCATAAGCCGCTCGAGCCATCTCTTCGATACGATTACCACCATCACTCCAATTCGTATGCATATGTAGATCACCCAATAAATCGGCCATCTGAATGAGCCTTGGCGTTTTCCCTTCTCTTTCAATACGCTCAATCTCCCCCTTCCCCTCGCGTACCTCTGGAGGAATAAAAGGAAGAGATAAGTACTCATAGATTTCCTGCTCAGACTTTACATGAATAATCTCTACTTTACGCTTCTTTGCCCTCTGTAGTAATTGTTCATAATGCTCAATAGAGCCCGTAAGCTGTAGCCAGCTATGTGCAAATGCATCTGGAGAGACGAGCAGGAAATCTACTCGCAGCGGCCATAAATATTGGAATGTCACAGAGAGTTTCTCCTTTGTTTGGCTATGTACATGATGCAAATCTGGAAGATCTAGAAGGCGAGTTATGACTAGCTGAGGCTCCTCTGTCGCGATTACGATCACTAGCATTTCGATCATTTCTGTGAAACGCCTTAAACCTCCAGCGAGCTCTACCCTACTCACTTCAGGATATTCTCTCAACACTGCAAGCATACTCATGGAAATTGGGTACACAAAGGCAATCGGGAACTGCTCGGGAACTTCCTTGATACGCTTGAGGTTTTTGCTTAGATTGAGCTCGATCTTGGCACCAAAGCCTGATAAGGTTCGCAACTTTTGTTTCTTAGCTGCTACTTCGAGCTTTGCAAATGTATCAATTCCTAATTCTCGATAAATACGCCCAATATGATAAACTGTGATGTCCGGAAAGCGCAATAACTGTTGGAGGTCTGTGGGAACAGCTACATGCAGCTCCTTCCATTCCTCGGATTCTCCAGTTGATAGTAGCTCCTGTAATACCGAGGTAGGCTCTGCAGCTAATTCGAGATCATCCAGCTCCTTCAGTTCAGCTATTGCTTGCTCCATTCCTTCGATCACTGAGGATGCTTTACGAAATGAAGATATTTTCTCACTTTCCTCACCCTTTATCTCCATTAGGTCAGCCATCCGTGATAGCATCCAGGCAAGCTTGGCATTGCTTAGCTTAGGCAATTTCGATCTCCTCCTAATAAAAAACGGCTTCATCATGATCGATGAGCCGCTATTTCTATTATTGTTATCTTTTGATCGTTACATTCCCTGCTTGGTCCGTTGTAATTGAAAGGTTTGGAAGTCCATTGATGGAACCAATGGGTGCGTATATATGCCCATCCTTTACAAGCATCTGGTCCTTGCCCATTGTAAATGATTGCTTTACACCATTGATCGTATATGTCGCTGCACGTGTCTGATCATCCCATACGAGGTCACCGCCGAATGTGGTATGCAAACGATAAAGAGCAACGTACCAACCATCCTTATGAAGAACCCACTGATCTAATTCATTTACCCGATTTGCCTCGAGGGTGATTGCTCCTGCTTTACCATTACGCAATAAATCGGCTTGTTGTAACCATTCCTTGGCAAACGTAAGTGGATCATTACTCGCCTCGACCCATATATCAGGCTGAATACCAATGTTATTGATCTTATTTTTACGTGGTGAGAAAAATTCATTGGTCGTTAGCTTAAGCACACTACCACTCGGTAGTGGGACGAGCGATTGCATGACACCCTTACCAAAGGACTGATCTCCTATAATTGTTGCTAGATGGTAATCCTTCAATGCTCCTGCTAACACCTCTGAGGCACTTGCGGAGCCTTTGTCAACGAGTAAGACAATCGGAGTTTTCCACCAGTTGTCGCTATTCGAAGAGTAGCTCTCTTCGGCACTGACACCGCTTTTGACCCACATGATCGGACCATCGCCGATAAAGAGACGAGCAATCTCTAGTACGGAGCTGATCTTACCACCCGGATTCCCGCGAAGATCGAGAATTATATTATCGATTTCTGCTCGATCTATATCGAGAAGTGCCTGTAGCAACTCAGGATACGTATTATCCCCAAAGCTGGTCAGGTGGATATAGCCAATTCCCTCATCCTCTAACAGCTCATAATCGACCAATGGTATTTCAATCTTGGCACGTGTGAGCTCGAAGGTCAGCTCCTCCTCACCCCTTAAGAAGGTCATTAAAACCTTTGTCCCCTCTTTACCACGCACCTGCGACGTAATTTCATTCATCGGCTTCCCAACTACTGAAGCTCCATTGACGGCTATAATTTTATCGCCTGGTTCTATGCCAGCATTCGCTGCTGGGCTATTTTTGATCGGTGAAAGAACAACAATATAGCCATCCTTTTCCTCTAAGTAAATACCAACCCCTACGAGCGTTCCATCAATCTGATTAATGAAGGCTTCGTAGCCTTCTTGGGTAAAATACTCTGTATAAGGATCATCAAGACTGGAAATCATTTCATCTATGCTAGACTTTTGGAGCTGCTCTCCATTGACGTGATGCGTTTTCAGATAATAGTAGACTGAATCGCGATCCGTCTCTTCGGAGGCACCTGCGATAATACTGGAATTGGGTAGGGCAAATAGCAGCAAAAATAACAGTAATAAAGGAAGCACTTTTTTTAATATCCATCGATTCATCATCAAAACTCCTCACCCATTCTCTCTAGTTATTTATATTAACAGGTGGAACAAGGTTCCTGTCCCCTTGTCCCTAAATAGGAGGCCAATCTGTGAAGCTAACTCGAGAAATAACTGAAAAAAGAGTCGCCTGGCTAAGCATATGGAGCAATACCGCCCTCACAGCTGCCAAAATAGTTATCGGTTGGTATGCAGCAAGTAGCGCATTAGTAGCAGATGGCATCCATTCAGCTGCGGATCTCTTTGCTTCGATCATCGTGCTGCTGGTGATTGGACTTGCCAATAAGCCAGCCGACGAGCAGCATCCGTATGGTCACGGCAAAGCAGAAGTTATTATATCGGTTGTTGTCGGCTTTATACTTTTCATTATATCACTTTATATTATTTATGAGGGGATATATGGTCTATTTGCACCAATCAATGAGAGCCCTATGTGGATTGCTGTTTTTGTCGCACTTATCTCCTATTTTTCCAAGCTCTGGCTGTATCAGTATTCACTCCGAATCGCCAAGGCTCAATCGAGTAAAGCAATCGAAGCGATTGCCTATGATCATAAGGCCGATATCGCTGCTTCTCTCGCAGCCGCAATCGGTATTGCTCTCGCAATCGTAGGAGAGCGGTTTGCCATACATTTACTCCTCTATGCTGATATCGCGGCAACCATTTTCGTTTCACTTTTTATTCTCAAAATCGCCATTGATATGTTACGTGAAGCGTTTCATGTACTCATGGAAAGTAATGTTGGCGCAGCTGAGCTTGAGAAATTTAGAGAAATCATCTTTTCATTTCCAGAAGTTCATAGAATAGATCGACTCAGAGCTAGAGAACACGGACACTATCTCATAATCGATCTACGAATCGCAATCGATCATCACAAAACGATCAAGGAAGGGCATGACCTAGGACGGGCGATAAAAAATAAAATCCAAGAGGACTACGACAATGTTCAAGAGGTTTTAATCCATCTAAATCCCTATTTTGGGGACAAATAAAAAAATCCCCCTATGTACATAAGGGAATATTCTCTGTATCACTTTATTTATCCTTTTTTTCTTCATCCTCTGAGATCATGCGATATACTTCCTCGACTTCTCTTCTCACTTTAAACAATTCATCTGCAATATTAATTGCGGCAAGCACTGCTACTTTGGTGTGATCGAGATTGGGATTACGTCTACCGATCTCCTGCATTTTGGAATCTACCCAGTTCGCAACATCTTCAATATGTGAGTTGGGTACGTCCCCTTTAATTTGATAGCTTTGTCCAAATATTTTCACACGAATTCCTTGATTAAAATTATCCACCATCAATCGGCCCCTTTAAATCATTGACTCTCCTTAGCGTAGTTGAAATATCTGGAAGAGTCAACAAAAAGAAGAGACTATGCTTTGATTTTCTCCTTACGAAGGCGAAGATCATGCTTGATCCCGATAGACATATATATCGTACCTACAGTTACCAATATTAAAGTTAAAGCCGGTAAGATGAACTCCATCGAATTTCACTCCTCAATTGACAATGAGAATTATTATCAATTATATCATAATTGATTTGAGCTTAAAATGCAAACAGCGTTTTACTTGAATCTATACTTTCACAAAAAAAAGCGACCCGGCTTCTTTGAAAGCTTAAGGTCGCTTTTACTCCGTTTTTACGAACGAATCTCTGCTTGATACGCTTCTTTTAGAGCTTTTAGGATACGATCTTGTGCTGCTTGAACCTCTTCGTCATTGAGCGTGCGCTCTGAGTGACGATACACCAAGGAGAAGGCGATGCTCTTCTTACCTGTAGCAATATGCTCACCCTGATAAAGGTCAAAGATATCGAGAGCCTCAAGCTGCTCACCTGCATGTGATTTAATGGCTTGCAATAAAGCTCCCGCAGGTACATCATCATTGACTACTAAAGCGATGTCTCGACGAATTGCTGGGTAGCGCGGTAAAAATTGATAATCAATCTCTTGAATGTCTCGAGCCAATATAGAGTCTATATCAAGCTGATAAACGATACTCGTTTTTAGATCATGCTCCTTTTGCACCTCTGGATGTAGCTGACCAATATATCCGATCCGCTCACCTGCTACTTCAATCCATGCACCTCTACCTGGATGTAGTCCCAAAATTTCATCCGCTACATAGTGAACATCGGTAACACCCAATTGCTCAAAAAGATTTTCTAATGCACCCTTTACTACATAAAAGTCAGCATTAATGCCCGTGCCACTCCAGTTCGAAGGATGAAGCTTGCCCATCGCTAACCCCGAGAGATAATAGCTTTCTTTTGGTAGCTCCGTTACTTTGTCTTGCTCGGTTTTAAATACTTTTCCGATTTCATAAATCGCAATATCTTCTACGTTACGATTGGCATTATACGTGGCTACGTGGAGCAAGGATGGCAATAGCTCCGTTCGTAATATACTGCGCTCCTCACTCATCGGCATCGCTAGTACGACATTTTTACTCTGACCACCAATGGGTGCAAAAATCCCTTCATAACGCTCCTGTGTCAATGTATACGTAATCGCTTGATAAAAGCCCGACTGCTCCAAAGAATGCCGGATATGACGACGTAGGCTTTGAGAAGTAGTTAAGCCACCTGGTGTGCTCTCACCTGCTGGTAGTGTTGTCGGAATCTGATCATAGCCTGCGATCCGTGCGACCTCTTCAATGAGATCTGCCTTGATCGTAATATCAGGACGACGTGTTGGAATTGTCACATATAACGATTGATGATCTCCACGAACTCCAAATCCTAAACGTCGGAATATATCCATTACTTGATCAACGGTCAGTGAAGTACCTAAAGCAAGATTCACATCTTCCTCTGTGATCTCAAACTCGCGCTCTACTGGAATATCAATTCGTGTAGTACGGGCAACTCCTGAAACAGCCTCACCACCACCAAGCTCTGCCATCAATTCTGCAGCACGATGTAATGCAGGGAGGACACGATTCGGATCGACCCCTTTTTCAAAACGTAGGCTAGATTCTGAGCGAAGCCCGAGTTTTTTTGAAGTCCTCCGTACAGAAATCCCCTCAAAATTGGCTGATTCTAACAGGATATTCGTAGTATCCGAAGAGACCTCTGTACTCTCTCCACCCATTACACCTGCTAAGGCAACCGGTTGCGAACCATCTGTAATCACTAGCATCTCAGTATCTAACTCTCGCTCCGTCCCGTCTAGAGTGGTCAGCTTTTCACCTGACATCGCTTGGCGAACGAGAATCTGGCCCGACTTGATCTCATCCGCATCAAAGGCGTGTAATGGCTGACCGTATTCGAGCATGACATAGTTCGTAATATCGACGATATTGTTAATCGGACGAATGCCTGCGGAGATAAGACGATTTTGTAGCCATAATGGTGATGGAGCGATTCTTACTCCACGAATATAACGTGCAGAATAATCACGACACGCATCTGAATCGATCGCGACCTGCCAGCTAGCAAGAGTATCTTCTCCATCATTTTTCATGCTCGGCAAACGAACCTCTCGATCAAGTATCGCAGCAACCTCAAACGCTACACCAATCATACTTAGGCAATCCGAACGATTCGGGGTAAGGTCGAGTTCAAGAATCGCATCATCTAAACCTAATAATGAAATCACATCTTGACCGAGCTCTAGTGAGTCAGGCAATACCAAAATCCCTTCTTGGATCTCCTTTGGTAAAAGCCGATCCTCCATTCCGAGCTCTCGTGCCGAACAGATCATCCCCTGTGATTCGACCCCTCGCAGCTTTGCTCGTTTGATCTTTAATCCGTCAGGCAGCTTAGCTCCAACAATTGCTACAGGTACGTTTTGTCCTGCAGCTACATTAGCTGCTCCGCAAACGATCTGTAGTAGCTCATCGTTACCTACATCTACTTTACAAACAGACAGCTTGTCGGCATCGGGATGCTGACTACGTTCTACTACATGCCCGACAACAACATTCTCTACTCCTTTATTTCGATACTCCACGATATCGACTGCAACACCACTTAAGGTCAAGCGTTCAGCCAACTCCTTGGGAGAAATTCCACTTAGATCTACATATTCAGCTAACCATTGATAAGATACCTTCATCTAATTTCTCCCCCTTACACCTGTTTGAACTGACGTAGAAAACGCAGATCATTCGTATAAAAATGGCGTATGTCCTCAATGCCATACTTTAGCATCGCAATTCGCTCCACTCCCATTCCAAAAGCAAAGCCCGTTACCTTTTCCGGTTCATACCCGGACATCGAGAGCACGCGTGGATGTACCATACCTGAACCTAGAATCTCCAACCAGCCGGTTTGTTTACATACACGACAGCCTGTTCCTTGACACTGTGCACAAGTGACATCAACCTCGGCACTTGGCTCAGTAAACGGGAAAAAGCTCGGACGCAGACGAATGGATACATTCTCGCCAAACATTTTTTGCGCAAAGTTGAGCAAGATCCCTTTGAGATCACTCATGCGAATCCCCTCACCGATGAGTAGACCTTCCACCTGTGTAAACATATGTGAGTGCGTTGCATCGTCATCATCGCGACGATAAACGACCCCAGGGCAGATGATTTTCACAGGACTCTTGCCTTGCATCTGTTCCATCGTACGTACTTGTACAGGTGATGTATGTGTTCTTAGTAGAATTTCATCTGTGATGTAGAAGCTATCCTGCATATCACGGGCAGGATGATCCTTCGGTAGATTGAGCGCCTCAAAATTATAATAGTCCTGCTCGACCTCTGGACCCTCCGCTATCGTAAAGCCCATACCGATAAAAATATCCTCGATCTCCTCAATCACACGGGTCAGCGGGTGCGCAGCGCCTCTACCCATACGGATTCCAGGTAATGTAACATCGATCTTCTCCGCTTGCAGTCGACGATCGAGCTCTGCTTTCTCGAGTGAAGCTTGTTTCTCCTCAAGCACGGACGTAATCTCGTCACGAACCTCATTCACCAGCTGCCCAACGATCGGACGCTCCTCAGCAGATAAAGCCCCCATTCCTCGCAACAGCTCCGTAATCGGGCCCTTTTTCCCTAAATAGGTGACTCGTAGATCATTCAAGCCCTTCAAATCGGTTGCGGCAGCGATCTTTTGCAACGCTTCTTCTTTTAATGTCAATAATTGTTCTTTCAAGAAATACCCCTCCTTATTCGTTACTCCTTCTTGATTTCGTTCATCCTTACGACAACAAAAAAGAGCCTTCAATCCCCACAAAGGGACGAAAAGCTCGCGGTACCACCCTAATTGAACTCTGAAAAAAGAGTTCCACTTATTCCTGCGTAACGGACAGGCCGATTTCCCCTATTGATTTGCACATCATACAAAATGTTCAGGGAATCGCTCTAGAGTGAATTCCACCATCCTCGCTTCAAAGAGGTTTTCAGTCAACGACCCCTTCTCCCTGCCAAGCATCCTATGATGTACTACTCTCTATCATCGCAATAAATATCAAAATTTACATGTTATTATAGCGAATCTAAACACCAAACACAAGCCCAAATCCATTCCTATTTTCCTAATTGCTCTCTAAAATGACCAAACGTATAGATCATAAAGCCCGCTTCTTCCCAAACCGTTTTATCTAAGCGATTGGTGCAGTCTAAAATGTGACGGCAAGAAGTCAGCTGAGCGAGTTGCTCAGGCGGTAGCTGAATAAACGAATCATGTGCCACTATTACAGCAATCAAACCTACACCGTCTACTGCCTCTTGCAAACTTCCTACAGAGCTCTCCCACGGTAGGATCTGGAATGGATCATACGTATTATAGGCGATCCCCTTGTTCTCCAAGGTGGTAGCGATCACTTTGGTAGGGGTTCCACGTGCATCTCCTGTATTTGCTTTATAGCTAGTGCCAAACAACGAAACCTTTTTCCCTTGAGTAGCATCTAAAATATCCGCGATATCATTAGCTACCTTCTCGGGCATTGCATTATTGCGAAAACGTGCAGTCTTGAGTAACGCTGCCTCTTCCGGTGCCTTCTCTACTAAAAACCACGGGTCTACGGGAATACAGTGTCCACCAACACCTGGACCTGGATTTAAGATATTGACACGCGGATGCTGGTTGGCAATAGCAAAAGCCTCCCACGGATTCACATTTAGCTTTTCACAGATTAAGAGAAACTCATTGGCGATCGCAATATTAATATCGCGATACGTATTCTCAAGTACCTTAACCGTTTCCGCTGTAGTCGCATCGGTTTCGGTCATTTCCCCTTTGACAAAGCTCGCGTACAGCTCCTTGGCACGCACTGTAGAAGTCGGATCAATTCCACCAATTACCCGTCCATTCTCTGTCAGTTCCTTATATATATTGCCTGGGATCACGCGTTCTGGCATATGGACGAGGCTAAAGTCTTCACCGGCTTTTAACCCTGATTCCTCTAACCAACCAAGAATCGGTCCTGTAGTAATACCAGGGCCAATCGTCGATTCGATCACAACCAAATCTCCTTTTTTGAGAAAACGAGTGATGTTGCGACATGCGCTCTCTAAATAGGAGAGATCGATCTTGTAGTTCGCTACTGGAGTAGGCACAGCTACAATAAAGGTATTACATGGCTCAAGCTCATAGCTTGCCTGCAGACTCCCTTGATCCAATACCCGCATCAACATCTGCTGCAGTAATTCTTCTTCCATATGTAGTGTACGAGAATTGATTCCATCTACTACTCTAGGGCTCACATCAACCCCCAATACTTGATGACCACTATTTGCAAACAATATCGCTGTTGGTAAGCCAACATACCCAAGACCTATGATTCCGATCTTCATACCATTTCTCCCCTAACTAAGACTGTAATTATCGTAAACCGATTTCGATCAGTGGTTCATTTAGAATATTTGGCTGACCCTTGATCTCTATATTATAATCATAATCTTTGCTATAGCGAATATAAAAGTCTTCCAGTCCAGGCTTAATGGCCTCTTCTCGCTTCATATAAGAGTAATGAAGTTGCAATGGCTACATTCAGCGATTCCGCCTTGCCATAGATGGGAATCTTTACCTTATGGTCGGCTAAGGCGAGAATTGTTTCCGAAATGCCATTCCCTTCATTGCCAACAATGATCGCTACTTTGTCTGGATACGTAAGTTGATCATAGTTCGAATCGGTATCTAGTGAAGAGGCAATGATCTTTACTCCCTGCTTCTGTAGCAATGCGATCACTTCTACTAATGGACGTGTATATATTGGAAGATGAAAAAGTGAACCCATCGTACTCCGTACCGTTTTGGGGTTATAGAGATCCACGGTTCCTTGTCCTAGAAAAACGGCATCTACTCCAGCAGCATCCGCTGAGCGAATAATCGTCCCTAAATTACCCGGATCTTGTACACCATCTACGAGTAAAAATCGGTTGCCAGTGAGCTTCTCTGTCGCCCACCGAGGATCTGCAATCTTTACAACTGCTAAAACGCCCTGACTCTGCTCTGTCGTTGACAGCTTATGAATAATGGCTTCAGATACTTGCCATTGTTCGATATGTACAGGCATTGATTGCAGGAAATGAAAGGTTTTATCTGCCTGCCATATCAATGCTTCGATGGGTGCATTACTCGCAATAGCCTCTTCTACAAGGCGCACACCCTCAATCATATAGGCACCATATTTCTCGCGGCCCTTCTTGCTCTGTAGTTCTGCCCAGCGCTTAACCTTTGGATTATGTAATGATTCGATCATGATTGTTCCTCTATTTTTTTAATGTCTGCATTATGACCAATGATGATCAGGATGTCGCCCTCCTGAATACGATCCTCCGCTCGAGGTGAGATATTAAACTCATTACCTGTTTTAAAGGCAATTACGTTCACTCCAAAACGAGCGCGAAAATCAAGTTCCACCAGTGTTTTGCCGACTGTAAATGTGGGAGCTACAATCTCCATAATGCTATAATCCTCTGCTAGTTCAATAAAATCAAGCGTATTAGGAGAAATAAGGTTATGAGCTACACGAACCCCCATGTCTCGCTCAGGAAAGACCACTTTATCAGCACCGATTTTGTAAAGCACCTTACCATGACGTTCGTTTTGTGCCTTCACCACTACATGCTTCACGCCGATTTCTTTTAAGATTAAAGTAGAAAGGATCGATGCTTGGATATCTTGTCCAATTGCCACTACAACTACATCGAAGCTACGAATACCGAGATTTTTTAAGGCAACTTCATCTGTTGCGTCCGCTTGGACTGCATGCGTTACATAAGGAAGCGCGTTTTGGATCAACTCCTCATTCGTATCAATTGCCATCACTTCTATATCCATATCAAAGAGCGCTTTCGCCACACTAGAACCAAAGCGCCCCATTCCGATTACCGCAAAGTTCTTTTTAACCATGCTAATCCTCCAACGTCCGACTTGCTGTCACTAGTATACCACACTGTTAATTCCATCTGTATGAATAAGGTAATTATAGAGAAAAATAAAGCTATTGCAACTGTAGGAGGACCTAAGATGAATAAATCATTTGCAGATCTCGATTTACGAAATGCAATTCTCATGAAGCTTAATGGAAGCTCTCCAGAGGATTTAAAGGAGACGATCATTGATGCAATCGAATCAAAAGAGGAAAAAACATTACCTGGTTTAGGTGTACTATTTGAAATTTTATGGAAAAACAGTAGTAGTGATCGTCAAAGTGAGATGCTCAGTACAATGGCAGATCATCTGTAAACGTACATCCCCCCAATCATTGAAATTGGGGGGATGCTTTAATAAATCATAGAATTCGTTCTTTCGAACTTGTTGTAAAAATTTTAGGCTTCTGTAAAACTCCTGGGTTGAAATAAGGAATGATGATACTCTTCTTGGTCGCATCCAGTCTACCTTCTTCTAAATAGAGCTGTAGATCAAAGGAAATCTCTTCGAGCATCGAATGCTTATGCAGGTCCTTTTCAGCTAGCTGTAGTTCAGCAAAGTCTGTTGAAACGGTCTCTGGAGCTATAGCTAATTGCTTAAACCATGCAGATTGCTCTTCCTTACTAAAGGAGTGCTGCCACCAGGTTTTTCGCGGTTTATGCTGATGCCCCAAGAAATAATCGAGCTTCATCAAGCCCAAAATAACGTCAGGTGCATGATTGCCACGTTTCTCCAAGAAGAGATGTAGGCGTGTAAACAGATCCTCAAGCTGATGTCCGATACGCGACCACCCCTGCTCTTCCCAGAAGTCACCAAACTCCTGGAAGAAGTGAAAAGCAGAAGCAAACTCCTCCTCGATTAGATAAAGCAATGTATGATCCATGCGATGTGCATTCCAATACTTCTCTAACACATCCTCGACACGCTTGATTCGTACAATGTCTGCAAAGGGTAGCACACGATTACCGAGTATCTCATAAGGTGCATGATCCATATAGATATAACCATATTCCTCTGCTTGATAACGTAAACCTGTACCACGCAGCATCTTGAGAAAGCCTAGCTGTAGTTCCTCTGGACGCAAAGCAAAAACATCATTAAATGTATTGCGAAAGGAATCGTAATTTTCCTCAGGTAAGCCAGCAATAAGATCGAGATGCTGATCGATTTTCCCACTTGCTTTAACCTTGTTAACCGTATTCGACAACTTGGTAAAGTTTTGTCTTCGCTTCACCAGCTCATTTGTCAGATCATTCGTCGATTGAACACCGATCTCAAAACGGAAAATGCCTGCAGGTGCATTCGTCGCGAGAAAATCCAATACCTCTGGCCGCATAATGTCAGCTGTAATCTCAAATTGAAACACACAGCCCTGATGATTGTCGATCAGGAATTGAAACATCTCCATCGCATAATCACGCTTAATATTAAACGTGCGATCCACAAACTTGATCAGCTTGGCTCCATGTTCAATTAAGTAGAGAATATCAGCCTTGATCTTTTCTTTATCAAAATAGCGAACGCCCACCTCAATGGACGAAAGACAAAACTGACAAGAAAACGGACAGCCACGGCTTGTCTCCATATATACCACTCGTTTACTGAGATCTGGGATATCCTCTGCAAAGCGATATGGCGAAGGGATCGGAGCAAGATCCAACTTTGGTCTGTTAGGATTGATGATTACCTCACCCGACGATTTGCGATAGCTAATCCCAAAAACCAGATGATACTTCTGCTCATCCCGGATCTCTGTGAGGAGATGGTGGAACGTCTCTTCTCCTTCGCCAATGACGATAAAATCAACCTCAGAAATTCGATTCATCCAGTACTCCACATCATACGTAACCTCTGGACCTCCCAAAACGATAGTAAGCTCTGGACGGATCTTCTTGATCATCTTGATCACGTGAATCGTTTCTTCGATATTCCAAATGTAACAGGAGAAGCCAATGACTGAGGCATTACGTAGAAAAAGATCGGAAACGATATTCATCACAGGGTCTTTAATCGTATATTCTGCAATCTCCACATCAAAATCAGGCTCAGCAAATGCTTTGAGATAACGCAGTGCAAGAGAAGTGTGAATGTATTTTGCATTTAATGTAGCTAATGTAACTTTCATCTATATGTACACCTTTCTCATGAAACTCTTCTATTTTCTCTCCGTATACCTTATTATAGAACAAAAGCTTTGTAAAAAAAGCCCTTGGAGGTGAACATATGGCACTATTAATTCGTATATTGTTTTTCGTAGGAATTGTACTACTCGCTTTTTATTGGATACGTTATCTAACACACCCTAAAAGAAAACTTGAATTAGCTCACGAAAAAGGGAATACATATTTTTTAGACGATCAAAAAAATGTCCGTAAAAATTTCTTGATCACATATAAAAGTGTTCTTTTTGAAGGTGAGAAATATCTAGGTACCACTGAACAAGCCTTTGTTGTTAAGCAGATTTTCATCTGGACACATTCTCCCTCAAAGCTAAAGGGGTTTGTGAAAGAGGACTTCTATCGCATCGAAAAATTGGTTCGCGCCCAATATTCCGAGGCAGAAATTGATTGGAAAAGCCCAATAAAGGAATTTTTGAAAAACGAATTGAAATGATATAATATAATAAAATTAATTTGATATAATTGGATATTGAAGACATCTATTCTTGAATAATAAAGGAGGATTTAATGTATGCAACAAACTATTGAACGTACACAAACTGCAGGTAGCTTTGGCCATATCATGCAAATGCTGTCTCTATCGCTATTGATTTCATTTGTTGGTACTCTAGCTGGATCACTTTTTATTCCACGAGAAATCGTAGGTATTTTAGTGATCGTTGAGCTTGTCATGATTATTGCCGCGATTGTTATTCGCTGGAGAAAACAAAAAAGTATCGGATATGGATTCCTCTTTGCCTTTACAGGAATCTCTGGAATTACACTCTATCCGATCATTGAAGGATACGGATCAATTATAGGTGCCAACCTCGTTTCTGTTGCATTTTTAGCAACAGCGGCGATCTTCGGTGGACTTGCTTACTATGCATACCGCTCTGAAAGAGACTTTAGCTTTTTAGGCGGATTTTTAGGAGCTGCAACAATCGGACTCATTCTTATGGGTGTTTCTAGTATTTTCATTGACTATGGTAGTGCGATCAATCTCTTATGGGCATCAGCAGGAATCTTGATCTTTAGTGGTTGGATCCTCTATGATGTGTCTCAATATCGTGGAGGTGTAGATGCACAGGAGGTACCATTTGCGGTACTCATGCTTTACCTCAACATCGTAAACCTTTTCCTCTATATTTTACGCTTTTTGGCTGCCATTACAGGAAGAGACTAATTCGTCTAATAACACCATATAATTCAACTATGCCCCTCTCTAGAAACGATTATGAGAGGGGCTTTATTATGTATTTTTGCGAATTTCCCTTACCTTGATCACATGCCAGAGATCCTGTGTTTCGTAGCCAAGTCGCCATAAACCAATGCCCTTAAATCCGTATTGCTCGACTACCTGTACCTTTTTCGAAATACTATCATTATCTTCAAACCAGACGACATGCTTGACCCCTTTGGCATCGGTATAGCGATAAAACGGCGATGAACTTATAGGATCTAATTCAATTTGTCCACCATATTGTTGCATCAGCTTTTCTATTGCAATTGGCAAAAGTGCTCTAGCCTTACCTGATTCAGGCCAATCATAGCCATAAATTGGTATCCCCATCAGTACTTTCTCTTTGGGTATCGTCTCATCTGCAAAAGCAGCAACCTTTTTAAACCACGGAAGCGAGGATACAGGTCCTGCTGGGCCACCTGACCAATGCTCATCATAGGACATGATCATCACGCGATCTACAATTTTCCCAATAGCTTTATAGTCATAACCACCTGACCAGCTATTTTTGGGATCATCCCATGTTTTCGCTGGGACAGCTATCATCAAGGTGAGATTTTCTGCAACAAGGTTCTTTTTTAGATCTTCTAAAAAACGAGTAAATTCTGCTCGATCATTACCCTCGATTCCTTCAAAGTCTACTTCCACACCATCATAACCATAATAATTGATATTCACGAGAATCTCATCAATTAGCTTGTTTCGTATTTCTTCGTCTCTTAGTACCTGATGTAAAACCCCTTTTGTAAACGTGCCATCATGAAAATTATGAATTAGCATATAGTTGGGGATACCCAATTCCTTTGCATATTCTAAGGCGGCTAAGTTAACACCATAGGGTGCCGTAATCGTTCCATCTGCCTGAACCTGATGAGCAAAGGTGGAAGTGCTTGATATTTGACTGCCAGAGCTATGTAATGATCGTAATGCTGTTGGATCACCTGTATAATTTACGACTGTATACGCATGAATTTCATCCAGTAGGGTTTGTGAAGCTATTGCTTTATCTATTGTGATCGTTTTACTCGCTTGGTACCAATTGACCGTAGCGCCTAACTGTTCAGAGATTAAGCGTAACGGGACATACGTGCGGGAATTAATAATTTGCGTTTTAACATCCGATTGAATCGATTTGCCATTTACATATACAGTAGTTGAGCCTACTTTTAAAAGAAGCTTAGTATCTCCTAATTGCACTGTTACTTCTTTTTTACTGCCATCCCAAATTACTTGTGCACCCATTGCCTCAGCGATATCTCGAACAGGGATTAATGTCCGCTCCGAGATCACATAGGGGCGATCCTGTAGCCGTAGTTTTTTGCCATTTACCTCAACATTCAATTGAATCGCTTGCATTACTCCTGCTGCTTGTACCTCAGTAGGATGATGTGGAGCAAGCATAATGGTACCAACAACCATAGACCCGACTAAAATCTTGATCGTACGTATTTTGATATTTGGATATTTAGTAGTTACCCATGAGAGTAAGCTATTTTGAAGATTTGAGCCTTCAGCTCCCAGCTCATCAGCTAGCTCATACGACCAGTATCGTTCATCGAGATAGACAATCAGATCAACATGGTCATGATGCTCTAATATAGTGACCTCACGAATCGGTAGTGAAAACACGCTTCACCCTCCTTTAGAGGTAGTCTACCCGAACATAAATAAAAAGAACCCTGCCTAGGCAAGGTTTTCATGTATTTATGCATTTACTTTTTGTTTTGCAATGTCTGCTAATTGGCTAAAGCCCTTTTCGTCGCGAACTGCTAAGTCAGCGAGCATTTTACGGTTCACTTGCACTCCTGCCAATTTCAATCCATGCATAAGTTTGCTATAGGATAGTCCATTGTTACGAGCTGCAGCATTGATACGAGTAATCCACAATTTGCGGAAATCACGTTTTTTGTTACGACGATCACGATAAGCATATAATAAGGACTTCATCACTTGCGCATTTGCTGTTTTAAACAAGCGATGCTTGGATCCAAAATACCCTTTAGCTAATTTTAATACCTTCTTGCGACGGCGACGAGATACATATCCACCTTTTACGCGTGCCATAGTTAATTCCCTCCTTTATTCCTTCGATGTTATTTCATGTACGTAATTAATGTTGCAATACGCTTTTGATCTCCCTTGCTTACCAATTGTGCTTTACGAAGCTGGCGCTTACGCTTTGGAGATTTTTTAGTAAGAATGTGACTGGTATAGGCACGTCCACGCTTTAGAGCACCAGTTCCAGTTTTCTTAAAGCGTTTTGCTGTACCTTTATGGGTTTTCATTTTAGGCATGAGACTTCCTCCTGTTCCTGACTTAGTTCAAAATAGACTGCTTTTAAATTTTAGGGGCGAGGATCATGATCATACTGCGACCTTCCATTAACGGCTTTCTTTCAACAGTCGCTAGCTCCTCAGTTGCCTCCATCACCTTTTTCATGACGGATTGACCGATATCGGTGTGTGTAATCTGACGACCTCTAAAGCGCAAGGAGCATTTTACTTTATCTCCTTTTTCCAAGAAACTAATCACATGACGAAGCTTCGTGTTAAAGTCGTGTTCTTCAATCGTAGGACTAAAACGAACTTCTTTTATTGTGATAACTTTTTGTTTCTTGCGCGCCTCTTTTTCCTTTTTTCCTTGTTCGAACTTGAATTTTCCATAATCCATAATCCGACAGACTGGCGGAGTAGCTTGAGGTGCAATATTGACTAAGTCAAGATTGATCTCCTGAGCCATACGAAGAGCTTCTTTGACGGGTACGATTCCAACCTGCTCACCAAGCTGGTTGATCAAGCGTACCTCTTTTGCTCTAATCTCCTCATTGATTTGTGTTTCATTTTTAGCTTTGCTAATTGTGTGCCACCTCCATAAACGTGTAGTGTTAACGAAATCCAAAAGCAAAAAGACGTAGGTGCATACATCACCCACGTCTAAATAACCCAACTAAATGTTTGGTCCATTGTAACCTAACAACAGCCTATGCGTCGCAAGGTGAGAAGCGGGTGCTTCTGCTTAAGAATCACGTTATGCAGTTCACTTGAAAAAGTATAGCATGGTTAGCCGTACTTGGCAAGTAAAATCAGATATTTTCAGAATCGATCAGTTCGGTTGATAACTGCCAGGTACATTATTTACGGAGATCGAGATACGATTCCAACAATTGATCGTGTTAATGATATAAATTAGATCAATATATTGTTTCTCATTGTAATGATTGCGTACCCGATGATACAGCTCGTTTGGAACACCTTTTTTTGAAATGTCCGTTACAGCTTCTGTTAGCTCAAGTGTAACGCGCTCCCCCTCACTATAAAAAGGAGAATCAACCCATACACTTAGGCAATAGATACGTTGCTCTGTCTCTCCATAGACTCGCGCATCCTTCGTATGCATGTCTAAACAATACGCACACCCATTTATTTGGGATGCCCTAATTTTGATTAATTCGATTAATTTTCGATCAAATCCAGTAGATTTGGCGTATTTCTCAAACTGCAACATAAGTTGAAATGCTTCGGGGGCAATGCTCGCATAATCCATTCTTTTTTGCATGGAATTAATCCTCCAAAGTTAGATGATTGTATTAAGTGTAACACAATCATACTATACCGAAAATTGAGAAGGTACCAAAACGCCTGGCGCATTTTGGTTTTCAAGATTTCAATCCACGCACTCACGAGGAGTGCGACCAAAACAAATACCGATTCTCTTCTGATGCTAGACTAAAAAGTAGACACAAATTGTTATAATAAAATTATAAACAATAACGAGGTGTGTCTAAATGCCAAAAGGTACTGGGAAACGGTAAAGTACATCGTTGAGAATCACAAAGCAGTAGCTCAAGTGGCTAGAGAAGTGGGCGTAAATGAAAATACTTTACATGGTTGGGTGAAGAAATACGGTCAACAACCCGAGATTAAAGCGTTACAGACTTTTTCTACTCCAGAGGCTGAATTGCGAGCATTACAGAAGCAAATTCGTGATCTGGAGGAGGAGAACGAAATACTAAAAAAGGCGATGCACTACTTGGCGAAAAGCCCTCGGTAAAGTATGAGTTCATACATGAGAATCGCTCCCACTACCGAGTGGAGAAGATGTGCAGCGTTTTGGGAGTTTCTAGAAGTGGTTACTTCAAATGGTTGAATCGAACAAAGAGTGACCGACAGAAACAACACGAAAAGCTATCACAAGAAATCCTACAAACCCATCTGGAATACAAGCAACGATATGGAAGTGTGAAGATCGCCAAAACATTGAACCAACGCGGTGTGAAAGTGAGTGAACGAACCGTATCTCGTATTATGACAAAAAACGGTTGGAAGTCTTGTACTGTAAAAAAATATAAGGCAACCACAAACTCAAAGCATCAACATCCAGTAAGCGAAAATGTCTTAGATCGGCAATTTAAAGCTAGGAAGCCTAACCAGTTATGGGTAACGGATATTACGTATATTCCAACCAATGAGGGCTGGTTGTATCTGGCGACGGTCATGGATCTCTACTCACGTAAAATCATAGGATGGGCTATGGACAAGACGATGACAAAGGAATTAGTAATTGCTGCACTAAACATGGCGTATAAGCGTCAGAAGCCTAGTCATGGAGTCATTCATCATTCCGATCGAGGGGTGCAGTATGCTTCCATGGAATATCAGAAACTATTAAGGCAGTACCACATGGTAAGCAGCATGAGCCGTAAAGGAAACTGTTATGACAATGCTTGTATTGAATAATTTCATGGCATTCTTAAACGAGAACTGGTGTATCAAACAAAATACAAAACAAGGCAAGAAGCCCAAAAATCCCTGTTTGAGTATATCGAGTTTTTCTATAACGCAAAGCGTATTCATTCGACACTAGATTACCACACTCCAAATGAATTCGAGCGTATGTATAATCAATCAGTGGCTTAATTTTCGCCTTCATAAAAAAGTTTAATAACGATCTTCCTTTAAACTTTTTTATGAAGGGCACCAAGCGTAAGCGCGGTAGCAAATCTGTGTCTATTTTCTTGACGTAGTATCACTTCTGTGTAGTAGGATTTCAATCCACGCACTCACGAGGAGTGCGACAACAAAACTATTAGAAGTACAAATAGACGTTAGGCATTTCAATCCACGCACTCACGAGGAGTGCGACTCAGTCTTACAAAGCCATGATTCAAATGCAACAAATTTCAATCCACGCACTCACGAGGAGTGCGACTCATTTCTTTTGGAAGCAGGTGCAACTCGCGGAGATTTCAATCCACGCACTCACGAGGAGTGCGACCGATAGATCGAGATGCTACTAGACAAAAAGTAGAAATTTCAATCCCCGCACACACGAGGAGTGCGACTACAATCTATTTGTAAAAAATGCGATTCTTACAGATTTCAATCCACGCACTCACGAGGAGTGCGACT
>JACDJB010000170.1_pt1 | contig 88553 bp, 87 predicted proteins | sample 7454121 | NCBI WGS metagenome assembly JACDJB01 (sample SAMN14253290, study PRJNA609438) | sludge metagenome | isolation source: sludge after 25d culture with pyrite | collected 2018-12-20 | reverse complement strand
GGGCATGTCATTTGTTAGGCAGTTCGTTCAATCAAAACTCGATGATAGGCATCTGTTTACCGACAAAAATCGCGTCCAGGAAGCATGCCGTTATTACTTTGGAAAGGTGCCGGAACGAATTCGGCCACAGTTCGCAGCTTGTTCTGCCGACCATGTGCGAAGTGGCGTAAGCCTTCAGTGGAAACAGAATGCGTTTCGCTTTTTCAAAGAATTAATCAACAGCTCATCAGATGAACTTGCGCTGAAAATATCCCAAAAATTCCAGCCAATAGAATCAATTGACAGGACTCTGTTTTCAGTTTTCGTTGGAATTGATGAAAGGGATAATCTTTGGGATGGCCATTCCAGAAGTCAGGCGAAAGCACATCTAAGAGACGCGCTCAAAACGGGGAGAATCGATTCGTTCGAATTTGGTTCCTATGGAAACCTATGCGCCTTATGCGATTTTGAGGTTGAAGACCAAGATTTATTTAAAGAGCGCTTTTCGCTTATTGCTGAACACATCTCTCAACACCCGGTTTTGATCTTCCGTAGAAGATCAGAAATATTGTCGCTTATTACAGAGGCAATGAAGGACGATCAACATCGGCAACAGATTTTCAAGGGCGTTGCATGGTTGGTATCTGGTGATCTCTTCATGCAAGAATCGGAGGATATCACGCGATTCGTTGATGAACTCATCGAGAGCGATTGGCGGGAGGAAAACGTAAGCGACCTTTTCTTAAGGTGCTCTGATTGGTCAGATACTCTAAAAGTTTGCCTCCTCAAAAAGTCTGAGCGTTTTTTCGAAGAGTGCTCTGAAGATTTCCCTGATGACCTTGTTCAGATATTTGATGCGGCAAATAGTCTGATTTCCTCCAATCCTTCCATGCTCCCCTCCGAATTTGAAGCGGCCATAAAGGGGATCATTGATGGTGACCAAAATGTTGTCTGGTTTGATGAAAAAGGGTCGGCATTCCGAACATTTGTTGGTCAAATTGACCTGATCCGTACTCAGCATGGAGCCCACCTTCCAGTAATTTCTTCGTTAATCCTGCCTGATATAGAACCTGAGGAGCTAGTCGAGGATGAATAGCTCCATATGGCAATACAGCACCGTTCATAACAGCGCCTGCAAGGTCATCGAAGAACAGACCTTGTGGGGGCAGACTGTGTGCCGTGTCTGGTTGCCGAACCAGGACGCGGTAGTGCGCGTGCCCCGCTCCGCCTTGCGGCCGCTGAGTGCCGACCTGCAGCCGGAGATCGAGGCCGGGCGCATTGCCTATGTGGCCGCCGCAGCCAAGGTAGCCGAGGTGCTCGAAGGTTCCACCAGCGCCACCGAGGGCCATGTATTGCTGGCTCCCATGGAGTCCAACGTCATTCCGCTGCCGCACCAGATACACGCCTTGTCCCGGGCCATCTCCGGTGACCGCGTGCGCTACCTGCTGGCCGACGAGGTGGGTCTCGGCAAGACCATCGAGGCCGGTCTGGTCATGCGCGAGCTCAAACTGCGCGGGCTGGTTCGGCGAATCCTGGTCGTCTCTCCCAAAGGTATCGCTACCCAGTGGGTGGCGGAAATGCAGACACATTTCAACGAGCAGTTCCAGCTCGTGCTGGGCGACGACATCGGCACATTGCAACGCCTGGCTCCAGGGGCGGATCACCGGAGCTCAGCCTGGTCGATGTTTGATCAGGTCATCGTCTCCCTGGATTCGGTCAAACCCATGGACAAGCGGCGCGGCTGGACCGCCGAGCGCGTCGCCGAATACAACCGCAGCCGGTTCGAGGACCTGATTACCGCCGGTTGGGATCTGGTGGTGGTGGACGAAGCGCACCGCTTGGGCGGCAGCACCGATCAGGTCGCCCGCTACAAACTCGGCAAGGGCCTGGCGGAGGCCGCGCCCTATGTGTTGCTCCTTTCGGCTACACCCCACCAGGGGAAGACCGATGCCTTCCATCGGCTGATGAACCTGCTGGATGACGATGCCTTTCCGGATATGGACAGCGTCTCCCGCGACCGGGTGGCTCCGTATGTCATCCGTACCGAGAAGCGCAAGGCCATCGATGCCGACGGCAAGCCGCTCTTCAAACCCCGGCGGACGCAGATGGCCCCGGTGGCCTGGGAGAGCCGTCACCAACTGCAGCAGCTTCTCTACGAGGCGGTGACCGACTATGTGCGCGAGGGCTACAACCAGGCCCTGCGCGAGAAGAAGCGCCACATCGGCTTTCTGATGATCCTGATGCAGCGCCTGGTGGTTTCCAGCACCCGGGCGATCCGCACCACGCTGGAGCGTCGGCTTGCGGCACTCAAGGATGGTGAGCAACAAGCCAGCCTGCGCCTGGCGGAACTGGAAAACGGCGCGGACGGATCGGAAAGCCCAGACGATGAAATAGCCGAGCTATATGACATGGACGGCCAGGAGTTGCTCGATGAGCTGCTGAAATCCCATGTCTCTGCTCTGCAGAGCGAAGGCAGCCATGTAGAGACCCTGCTCGAAGCGGCGGTCCGTTGTGAGCAGGCGGGTCCGGATGCCAAGGCCGAGGCTCTGATCGAGTGGATCTACAAGCTGCAAGCCGAGGAAAACGAACCGGATCTGAAGGTGCTGATCTTCACCGAGTTCGTGCCGACCCAGCAGATGCTCAAAGAGTTTCTGGAGGCTCGGGGGATCTCGGTCGTCACTCTGAACGGCTCCATGGCCATGGAGGAACGTGGGGCAGCCCAGGATGCCTTCCGCAAATCGCACCGCGTATTGGTCTCCACCGATGCGGGCGGTGAGGGTCTGAACCTGCAGTTCGCCCACGTCATCATCAACTACGACATCCCCTGGAACCCGATGCGGCTGGAGCAGCGTATCGGCCGCGTGGACCGTATCGGGCAGCCCAAAACCGTACAGGCGATCAATTTCGTATTTGAGGATTCAGTCGAGTTCCGGGTCCGCGAAGTTCTGGAGCAGAAGCTCTCAGTGATCTTCGACGAGTTCGGCATCGACAAGACCGGCGACGTGCTCGACTCGGCCCAGGCCGGTGAGTTGTTCGAGGATGTGTTCGCCTCGGCCATCCTTAATCCTGACGGCATCGAAACCTCCGTCGATCACACGGTGGCCAGGATTCGGGATGAGATTCAGCAGGTGCGCGAGTCCTCCGCCATCTACGGCATATCCGAAGAGCCGGATGTGCAAACCGCTGAGCGTCTGCGTTCCCATCCGCTGCCCCACTGGGTGGAACGGATGACGGTGGGCTACCTCAATTCACACGGCGGCGCAGCCAGTCGCAAGCGCTCATGGTGGGATCTGAATTGGCCGGATGGCCAGGAACACCGCAAAGCCGTATTCAGCGCTCGGGAAGCGGATCGTCTAACCGACGCAACCCTGCTCAATCTCGAAAACAGCCGTGTCCGTGGTCTTGCCCTGAACCTGCCCCAGGTCGCTGCAGGTCAGCCATTGCCGTGCGTAACCGTAAGTGGGCTGCCAGCCAGCATCTCCGGACTCTGGGGGCTCTTTGAGATCCGTCTTCAGGCCGGAATGCACCAGAAGACACAACTCCTGCGCATCCCCATGGTGCGGCGTGGCTATGTCAGCGTGTTTTTGAGCGAAGAAGGCAAACTGTTTCTGCCCACGGCCCGGCATATCTGGGATGCGCTGCAGACAGCGGAAGCCGAGGTGCAAGCCACCCTCGGGCAGGATGACTCTATCACCGCCCATGAGCGTTTGCAGATTGCTGCCGAACAGGCCGGACAGGAGCTATTCGATGCCCTGCAGCAGGCGCACCTCGCCTCGGTGAACAGGGAAGAGGAACGCGGCATGGTCGCCTTCACCTCTCGGCGCAAGGCCATCGAACGAGTTGGGCTGCCCGAAGTGCGCCAGTACCGTCTGGCCCGCTGCGCTGCTGAGGAAAATGAGTGGCGGCATGAACTGCAATCAGCGCGGCAGATCGTACCGGAAATCCGGTCGCTGCTGATGCTGCGGATCATCAAGGGAGGCGCTCAATGAGTAGTTGGCGAGACGCCATCCTGAACGACTTTGTGCCCAACGTCAGCAAGCTGACCCTGGTCGCGGACCCGGATTGTCTGCTGACCGAGGAGAAGCTGGCATTGGAGCTTCGCGGGCGCGGGTTCGACCTGATCGAGTTCAGTGATCCGGTCGAATTCAGATACGCCTATGAGTCAAAGTACCGTTCGATATGGGACCGGGGTGAGCACACCGATCTGGTGGTAGTCCTCCGCTTGCAGGATGCGGAGCTGGAATCCTTGCCTTACGACCTACTCCAGGCTGGTAGGAAGCTGCCAGCCCCAATAAATCTCGGTGTATTATTTCCCAATTTGAGTTACCCCGTGATTGAAAATCTCGATCGGAGCCTACTGGATGCACTTTACGAAGCTCAGCGCAAGGCACCAGCGGATCGTATGGGGGACAACGCCACCAAAGACTTCATCCTCCGCTCAGTTTATAAATTGCCTGTTGAAACAATCGACAATGAAGTCGAGCTTATAAAATCATTACTCCGTCTGCACTACGGTAAACACAGACTTCCGCCGATGCTGGCAGAACGGTTCATACAGGTGCTCAAGAGCAATGACGGATTCAAGGCTTGGCCGCTTTCTGAAATTGTTCCGGAAAGCGAGGCATTCTTCTCCTTTTTACAGGAACGCTGGCCGATATTTCTTCTTAGGCTTGGCAGTACCGATGAGCTACGGGAAAACTTGTCGGAATACAGCCTCAAGTATCCTGGCCCTACCCAGTTGCCGTTCGACCATCAAGATATCAAGGTGTATATCGACAATCTATTCTTGGAAGGGAAATTGACACCTGTCGAGGCCGCAAACCTTGAGGTGGATGACGGCTCCTGGATTCGAAGCGGCATCTCAACGGCTGGTGTGGGTAACGAAGAGTTCCGTGTCTCACGGCTGTTTGAACTGGTTGAAAAGAACTTGCCTCTATCCGAAGCCCGGTACTCGGACTGGACAGCCTTTGCTCTCAAATGGGCCGAGCTGTCATCTCTGGTTCATTGCGGCAACAGTACCGAGAATCAAATCCGGCTACTGAAGATCGGCGACACCCTGAATGCGGCTTTCTGGGTTTGGCTGGTTGACCACTATTCCAGTTTGAGCAGCCTGCCGCCAGCAAGTCCGGCCATGGTGCACCATGTGCCACGTTGCATGGCTCGGCACATCGATGAATCCGATAACAGTCGTGCTGCGTTGATCGTGGTCGATGGTCTCGCCTTGGATCAGTGGGTGACCATCCGTCAGCTTCTACAAAGGCAGGTCCCTCATCTGACCATGCGCGAATCTGCGACCTTCGCCTGGATTCCGACGCTGACCTCGGTATCACGTCAATCGATCTTTTCGGGAAAGCCGCCCCTCTATTTCTCGCCATCCATCAACTCGACCAACAGCGAAGAGAAACTCTGGAAACAGTTCTGGCAAAGCCATGGCCTGTCTCGCTTGGATGTCGCCTACCGGCGTGGCTTGGGCGATGGGAATCCATCCTCGGTGCTCGAATGCGAAATCCACCCCGACAAGACCAAAGTGGTGGGGCTGGTCGTGGACAAGGTCGACAAGATCATGCACGGTATGCAACTCGGCTCGGCCGGGATGCACAACCAGATCAAGCAATGGTGCCAGGCAGGGTTCCTTGCTGCGCTGGTGGACCAACTGCTGGATTACCGGTTTGCGGTTTGGCTAACGGCTGATCACGGCAATATTCAATGCGAAGGCAAAGGCCGCCCGTCTGAAGGCGTGATTGCCGAAACTCGCGGCGAACGGGTTCGTGTGTACCCCACGCCCGAACTTCGCGCGCAGGTTGCTCAAGCCTTTCCGTTTGCGTGTGAGTGGATTTCGGGCCAATTGCCAATGAATTATTTTCCATTGGTCGCCGGTGGACGTGCCGCCTTCGTGAAACCGGGAGAGACCATTGTGGGACACGGCGGTGCAGCTATTGAAGAAGTCATTGTGCCCCTTATCAGGTTTGAAAGGAAGGCACGGTGATGGGCAAAAGACATGAATCTATCGGAATCAAACAGGTGATTCGTTTTGAATGGATGCAGAAGGCTACCGACCTGCTTCTGGCTGGGCTGTCGGCAAGAAACATCCGCCAGGAGTTTCATAAATTTCTTCAGGATAAAAAAGGCAGTGCTGCAAAGAACGAGCGAGGAGCGACATCCAGGACACAGGTTGTAAATATATTGATGAAAATCTGGGTGTCGCCTGACCCCGAACTCGTTTCCTTCCGGGATGCGTCCTTGGTGCTTTTGCGAGATCATCCCTCGATGGCTCTGGCCGTTCATTGGGGTTTGATTTCAGCCGCCTATCCGTTCTGGTTCAATGTAGCCCGGCAAACCGGTCGTTTGCTGGCGTTGCAGGATCAAGTGACCCAGACGCAGATTGTCCACCGCCTAAAAGAACAGTATGGAGATCGGCAGACCGTCAGCCGGTATTCACGGTATGCCATTCGCTCCTTTGTTGCCTGGGGAGTTCTAAAAGACGCTGAATCCAAAGGTTGTTATCAAAAATCAGCGCCAGTGATTGTCACTGATTATGACCTGGCCATTGTGATGATAGAGTGCGCGCTGCTTGCGTTTACGGATGGCAAAGGAACACTTGGAATTCTGCTCAACAACCCGGCATTCTTCCCATTCCAGCTTCCAGTGATGACAGGGGATTTTATATCGCAACACAGCGACCGGATCGATGTGGCTCTTCGTGGGTTCGATGATGAACTATTAAAGCTGAAGGTATAGGACGATAGAAATCCTTATTAGACAGCGACGGGTGTTGCTATGGATTTTGGCACGCAAGTCTGAGGCAAATCGGATTTTGGCAAGAGATTCCCGAGCGGATGCCAAAAAGCGACGACCAAGATGAGGTTGCTGGCTTTCTTAATAGCTCACCGCGGCGATCATCCGCAGCGCCGGGGCCGGCGCAACCAGCCCGAGGAACCGGTTTGGCCCGGACCCTTCGGGGCCCGGGCCAACTGGAGTTCCACCGGAAAACCATCGTTGAGGACTAGGGCTGACAGCCAGATCCGCTCTGGTTGTTGACGTTCCGGGCGATGCCCGGAGGTTGGCGGGGTCCGCCGGGCCGCTGCCCGGCTATCCCGCCCGGGGCGGCTCGAGGACCACGAGGTGTTCGTCGATGAGGTCGATGGTGCGGACGATGCCCTCCACGAAACGCTTTTCCCCGAGAAGACTGATGAGCCAGACCCCGTCGCCTTCCGCTTCGACCCGGGCGACATCCCTCATAATTTCGCGATCCGTGTCATCGACGTGCATGAAAACGGTGCTGAGACACATGGGGTTCTCCTTTTTGCGTCGGGTAACGCCGGCTCAGGCGGAGAGCAGACGGTCCAGTACGGTTGGCACCGCCTCGAAGGCCTCCCCCTTTTGGGGGACATCGCCGGTGAGACAGGCCTCGAACACCGACGGATCCTGGGGCAGCACACCGATCACCGCCAGGCCCCCCTCGGTAAGCTGTTGCTCGATTTTTTTCGTAATCGTTTCAGAAGGCGACTTGTTGATGATGGCCACCACTTTTTTGCCCATGGACGACGCCATGCTTTTGATCTTGGCGGCCACCTGCAAGGAATCGAAAGAGGGCTCCACCACCACCAGAACCTTGTCGATGGCTTCATCGATGCCGCGGCCGAAATGCTCCACCCCCGCTTCCATGTCCACCAGGGCGATCTGGTTGGGCTCCAGGGTGAGTTTTTTGAGAAACTCCCGGTTGAGTACGCCCATGGGGCAGGCGCACCCTTCCATGGTCTGGAGAATTTTCCCGATGCCCACCAGCATCAGGCCGTTTTGGCGTCGGATGAACTCCGGTTGGAACTCCCCGGTTCGGATGGTCGCCTGGTTCAGCAGGGTCTGACCGCCCATCTTTTTCTTGATCATCGCCTTGCCGCCCACCATCTCCATCAGGGGCAGCGGGTGGCTGTCGAACCCGAGCATCCTGGCCAACCCGGCATTGGAATCGTCCGCGTCAACGACCAAGACCTCAAGGTTTTTCCGCAGGGCCTGCTTGGCCAGGAAAGTGACCACGGTGCTTTTGCCGCTTCCGCCTTTTCCGCAAACAGAAATCTTCATGCTGTGAAATTCTCCTCGACCATGAAATGTTGATCTCCCGTTCTTATCGATCCACTAAAACGCACAGGGAAATCTAGTGACCGGGGGGCGTGCTGTCAAGTCCCGGGCCGCCAGTCCAGCGGGAAATCGTTGCCGTTTCGGCGGCTTGCATTTTATCGGCGATGACTTACGATGGAGAAGACCTCAAACGATGGGACCCTGCCATGATCCGTCCATCCGCTGTCATATTGCTTTTCTTTCTGGCCAGCTTGGCGGGCTGCGCCGTGATGCCGCCGGAGGTGATGCGCGACGCCATCACCGGCGTTCCTTTTTCGAGCCTGATCCGGAACGCCGCCGGTTATCATGGCGAAACGGTCATCGTGGGCGGCTACGTCATCGAAGTGGCCAACGAGGCGAACCAGAGCCGGATCATCGCTCTCCAGACCGAGATGGACGGAAACCAGAAACCCGGATCGCGGGATCTGTCCCGGGGGCGGGTCGTCATCGAGGCCCCGGGATTCATCGATCCGGAGGTGTACCAGAAAGACCGAAAAATCACCGTGGCCGGCAAGATCATCGGCAGTTCCCAGACGGCGCCGGACAAGTTCCCGTTTCCCTACCTTCACATCGAGATGACCCGGATTCACCTCTGGCCCGAGGAAACCGTCGTGCCCTACGATCCCTACCGGGATGATCCGGGGCCGGTTTTTTATCCGCGCCTGTGGTTTTGGCGCTACCCCTATCGGTGGTAGCCGCGGCATCGGACGAAGACGGCGGAAGCCCACCGGTGGCGTACTGCCCCGGAGGAGCGGGCCGTCGAATCCCGATGGCCCCATTTCAAGGCAACCCCCCGTTTTTCCGTTCACCTGGCCGCCATCCCGTCGAAATCCCGCCGGCCCAGCCGCCGCCTCTGCTGTAACCGATTCCTGGCCAACAGCGACTGAGAAGATCACAGGTCAAAGACAGAAGGAAGGTGATGCCATGAAACGATTTTTCTGGTTGATGGCTGCGGCCGTCAGCCTGTTCGCCGCGCCGGTGGCGGCTGCCGGCGTCGAGGCGCTCGTGGTGGGTCGGATCACCGAGATCGTCGGTGGAGAGCTTCTGCGCTACGATCCGGATGCCGGCGAGTGGGTGGCCCTGGTGGCCGACGCCCCCTTCGGCATCGACGATGCCCTGTATACCGATGAAGGTGCCCGGGCTGAAATCATTATTCCCAACGGAACGTTGCTGCGCCTGGACCACCAAACCCAAATCCTTTCCGTTTCCCTCCAGGAGAGTCTCACCAGCCTGCACCTTTCCCAGGGACGGATGCGGGGCGTCAGCCGAGCCGACGGCGCCGACATCGAGGTCCGGACGGATCATGCCAGCGTTCGGCTGAGGTCGGGCGCCGCCGGTGACATTGCCGCCGATGCCCGGCAGGTGACGGTGACGGCGGTGGACGGGACCGTCGAAGCCCTGGCTCAAAACGGCGCCGCTTATCGCCTCCAGCCCGGCGAGTCACTATCGCTCACCGAAGGCGGGGTGGCGTCCGTGGCAACGGCGGCGCCCATTGCCTGGACCGACTGGAATCAGGCGCGGAACCGGATCTGGGCGGCGCGCCGGGGCAGTGCCGAATCTTCCAGATACCTGCCCACCGCCTTGAGTCCCTATGCCCACGAATTGGACGCCTACGGCCAATGGCGCCGGGTTTACTACAGCGGCGGCCACCACTGGCTCTGGCATCCCACCCGGGTGGCGGCGGGCTGGGCTCCGTACACCCATGGTCGCTGGGTGAGCTGGTACGCCGATCCGTGCTGGATTCCGGCGGAACCTTTCGGTTACGTTACCCACCACTACGGCAGTTGGGAGTACCTCGGCGGGCTCTGGTTCTGGGTGCCGCCGAACCTGGGGATCGGCATCAGCCTCCGCTACGGCTGGTATCCCGGCCGGGTGGGGTGGGTGAGCTCCGGCGGCGTCATCGGCTGGTATCCGCTGCTCTGGAATGAGCCCTGGTACGCCCGGCGCCACTGGGGGATGCACAGCTATCCCTATGACCGCTACCGGCCGGGCCGCCATCACCATGTGACCCGGGCGGTGGTGGTGGAACATGATCATTTCTACCGCAGTCGCAGTTATGCCCCGCACCGGCATCGGCCCGTGGCGGATCACCGGCTCCTGCCCCGGGGCGGCCCCCACGAGCTGTCCGCCCTGGGCCAGGATCGCCGCCGTTTTTACGCCAAAGGGCGCCCCGCCTCGGGGGCGCCTCATCCGAGGCTCACCGAGGTGGCGCGGCAACGCGTGGAGACCCGGCGCCCCCATTCGGAGCGGTCCCGGCCGACGGTGGTCGAAAAGCACGGCCCGCCGTCTCCCGGAAGCCCCATCGTCGGGCCCCATTCCGGCCCCCGTGCCGGAATCGACGGCAGGTCGGGGAATCGCTCCGCCCGGATCGCGCCGTCCCCTCGTCCGGACCGTCCGGGTCAACGACCTGGCCCGTCCGGCCATCCGGATCGCCTGGATCCCCGCAACAGGCCGGAGATCCGACGTGACGGCGAAACGCCGCCCAAATCTTTTCGGCACGTGAAACCGGCGCCGGCGCCACGGGACCGGTCCGAGGGAAAATCATCCAATTTGCGGCGTATGGGACCGAAAACAATCGAAAAACCGTTTCGAAAAGATCCGGTGAAGCCTGGGCCGGCGCGAAAGCCTCCCATGATGTCGCCCCAGGGGCGGCCGAGCGGGCCTTCGGCTTCTCTGAAACCGAAGGCGCCGGCAAACCGGGCAACAGCGCCCCGGCACCGGATCCGGCAACCCCAGGCGCCATCGGCGCGGCGACAGGGGGCACCGTCGGCGATACCGCCGCGCATATCCCCGGCGCCGGGCCAGCCCGGGATGCAGAAAGCCGCCGTGTCCGCCACACCGGGCCGGCGGCAAGAGACATCCCTGTCGCATCAACCTGGTCCGTCAAGGGGAGCGCGTCCGGAGCGCGCGCGAAGTCTCCAGGCGCCCCGGCGCCCAGACCGGTCGGCTCCTAAGGTGTCCGCTACAGCGCGCCAGTGGCCGGCGACGTCATCTCGCCCCCATCGCGGCGTTTCCTCTCCGCCCCAATCCGGGGCGCCGCCCGGAATGTCGCGGCCGGCGTCCCGGCATCCCGGCGGCCAGGCGCGGCATCACAACCGCCAAAGTCCCAGATGAAGGAGGGTGTCATGTACCGATTTCTGTTGATTCCGATAGCTGGCCTGCTGCTCTTTTTGACCTCTTGCGTGGCCACCGTGGGGCCCCACGGAACCCATGTCGCCGTCGCCCCGCCGCTGCCGGCGGTGGTTGAACTGGTGAGTCCCTATTACGTTCATTCAAGCTATCATTACTACTACCGGGGCAAAACCTGGTACTACGCACGATCAAGAGGAGAGCGCTGGATCGCCTTGCCCAAAGATCGCTATCCGAAGGTGGTTCGATTCAAAAACGAAGACCGGAAGCGGTACCAGCGCCACGAGCAGCATCGAGATGATGACCATTATCGCCGGGATGACCGGTACCGCCATGACGACCGATATCGTCGCGATGATCGATACCGCCGCGGTGGTGATCGGGATCGGTGGGATGATTAAAAAAGGAGAAAACGGTTATCGGACGATGAGCACCGGGCAGGGACAGCGCCGTGAGATTCGGCTGCTCACGCTTCCCAGGAAGAACCCGACGCCGGGGCTCAGCCCCCGACTGCCGATGACCACCAGGTCGAAATGCTCCGCGGCGACCTTTTGGCAAATCACTTCGGCCGGCACTCCAGTGGCGGTCTCGGTTCGGATGTCAAGCCCGCCGGTCTGGAATTGACGCCTGTAGTTCTCCACGATATCCTGCCCTTGGTGAGAGAGTTTTTCCATCAGCAGATCGCTGTACAGGAAGCTTTCCGGCACCTGGTAGGAGATGGGTTGAATCACGTTGAAGATCAATACCTGGGCGCCGAACTTTTCCGCCAGGGTGACCCCCTGTTGCACGGCCCTGTCCGATGGTTCCGATCCGTCCACGGGAATGAGGATTTTTTGGTACATGACATCACCTCCCTGATGGATGGGGAAACAAACCGGTTTCGTGTCCCTTTATGGATGAACCCCATTTGAACGCTACCGCCAGTGTGGCGTTGCTGTCAACCACCATGACGTACAATTTCGATCCGGACAAATGGTACGACAACGAGCTGGATGTGCTGCGGGCCAGACGCCGCGCCGGACAGATTACCCGAGAGCAGTTTCAGGGCGCCGCCGCCCGGCTCGACCAGCGGTACCAGGAGATGTGGGACCGGCTGGACGGAAGTTATCAGCTTCCGGTGGCCGAGGCGGGCGATCCCCCGTGATCCTCACCCCAATTTCCCGCCGTGTCGGTTCATTCGCTTTTCCCGAGACGTCGCTTTAATCAAAAAGCAAATTGATATAAAAGGGTTGGAAAATCCCTGCATTCCAGGGGAGGAAGGAGTGGCCATTGATGCCCATTTTATGGGAATGGGTCGCCGTCACGGGCGGCGCCCTGGCCATCGGGGCCCTGGCGGCAATGTTGGTGTTGCACCGACGCATCGCCGGCGCTCACGCCGCCGGCCGGGCGGCCCTGACACCGGAGATCGAGCGGCTCACCCAGGCACTGGCTCAGTCGACGGCGGACCTCAACGAGGCCCAGTCCGCCCGCCACCTGCTGGAGACGCGGCTGGCGGCCAGCGAACAGGCGGCGGCCCAAATTCCGGAGCTGAAGGCGGCGGCGGCCCAGCGGGAGGCGCGCCAGGCGGAAACCATCGCCGCCTTGCAGGAGCGGCTGGCCCAGAAGGAAGGACTGATTGGCCAACTGCGCACCGGGCTGGAAGAGGCGCGGCGACAGGCCGAAGAGAAAATCGGCCTGTTGCAGGATGCCCGCCGGGAACTCACCGACCAGTTTCGCCTGCTGGCCCAGGAGGTGCTCGAGGAAAAGGGCAGGGTGTTCGGTGAGCGGAGCCAGGCCGATCTCAAGGGGCTGCTGGATCCGTTTCGCGACCAGCTCAACGAGTTCAAGCGCAAGGTGGACGATGTCTACGTCCACGAAGCCGCCCAGCGGGCCGCCCTGAAAAAAGAGGTGGAGACCCTGCGCGATCTCAACCGCCAGATGGGGCAGGAGGCCGTCAATCTCACCCGGGCCCTCAAGGGAGACAAGAAGGCCCAGGGGCTCTGGGGGGAGCTGGTGCTGGAACGGGTGCTGGAAAAATCGGGGCTCCGAAACGGGATCGAGTACGAGACCCAGGGGGCCTTTCGGGATGCCGACGGCCGTCTGCTGCGGCCGGACGTGGTGGTCCATCTGCCCGGGGAGCGGTGCGTGGTGGTGGACGCCAAGGTGTCCCTGGCCGCCTATGCCCGTTACGTGGACGCCGAAACCGAACCGGCCCGTCGCGGTGCCCTGGCCGAACACGTCCAGGCGGTGCGCCACCACATCGAGGACCTCGGGGCCAAGGACTACACGGCGCTCAAGGGACTGCGCAGCCTGGATTACATCCTGATGTTCATGCCCATGGACGCGGCCTTCACCGCCGCTTTCCGTGCGGACGAGGATCTCTACACCCGGGCTTTGGAGCGGCATGTCGTGGTGGTGACCCCCTCGACCCTGCTGGCCACCCTCAAGACCATCGACAACATCTGGCGCTATGAGCGGCAGAACCGCAGCGCCCAGGAGATTTTCGTCCGGGCCGGGGCCATCTACGAAAAGCTGCGCCTCTTTCTGGAAAGCATGGAACGGCTCGGCACCCAACTCGCCACCGCCCGGGGCACCTACGACGATGCCATGAACCGGCTGACCCGGGGCAAGGGCAACGTGGTGAGCCAGCTGGGTCGGTTCGCCGACCTGGGGGTGGCCACGAAGAAAACCCTGCCGGCATCGGTGCTGGAGGCGGCGGAACTGGACGAGACGGCGATACCTAGGGCGGCCGGCAGCGGCGTCCCGACCTCATGATGCTTTCCGGCCGGATTTCCCCCGGCCGCTTTATCCCACAAGGAGCGATCCCCTGAACCCCGTCTCTTTCCAACCACCCACCGGATCGGTGTTTTCCATCAACAACGTTCGCCGTTTCATCGCCTTCCGGGTCTTCTTCAACTGTCGTTTCTACTACCCGATTTTCACCATCCTCTTTCTGGATTTCGGTCTCAGCGTGGCCCAGTTCGCCGTGCTCAACGCGGTGTGGGCCGCCACCATCGTGATGGCCGAGGTGCCCTCGGGGGCGCTGGCGGACGTGGTGGGCCGGCGCCGCCTGCTGCGCTTCGCGGCCCTGTCCATGCTGGTGGAGATGGCGATCCTCTGCTGGGCCCCTCGGGGTCACACCACGCTGCTGTTCGGCTTTTTCCTCGTCAACCGGGTGCTCAGCGGCTTGGCCGAGGCGGCGGCCAGCGGGGCCGACGAGGCCATCGCCTACGATGCCCTCCAGGCCGCCGGCCTGGAAGGCCAGTGGGGCCGGGTGCTGGACGTGCAGATGCGCTTGCAGTCGATGATGTTCATCTTCACCATGACCATCGGCGCGGCGGTGTACGACCCGGAGCTGATGACTTTCGTGGCCGGCGTTTTCGGAGGGCAACACGTCTTTTCCCAGGCGGAGACCCTGCGCTTTCCCCTGTACCTGACCCTCGGTCTGGCGCTGTTGACGGTGGCCGCCGTCTGGCCCATGGACGAAGTCTGCCCCCAAGCGGCAGGCGGCGGCCCCTGCCGGCAGGCGGCGGGAGGTTCGGCCGTAACGGCTTTCCGGCTCACCTTCGATACGGGACGCTGGATCCTCAAGGCGCCCTTCGTGCTGGCGGTGATCTGCTTCGGTATGCTTTTTGACAGCATCCTGCGCATGGTGGTCACCCTGGCCAGCCAGTACTACCGGATGGTGGCACTGCCGGAATCCGTCTTCGGCGTCCTCGGGTCGGCCATGGCCTTGGTCGGGGTGTTTATCCCCCGCCTGGCGCTGTACATCGCCCAAAGGCGGACCCCGGTCTTTTGCCTGGCCACCACCGGCGCCACGGCACTGGTGGGGCTCACCGGCATGGCCTTTTTCTGGCCTTACGCCGGGTTGGTGCCGGCCTTGATCGCCTTCTCGGCCATGTACATGACGGGCTTTTACGTGAGCTACTTCGTCAATCAAAAGGTCTCCTCGGCGCGCCGGGCCACGGTGCTCAGCTTCAAAGGGTTGGCCTGCAACCTGGCCTACGGGTTGATCGGGGTGGGTTACGCCGCCTTGCTGGAGGCCGAGAAGGCCGGCGTGGGGCTTGGCGATGGAACCGCGTTGTCGGTGGAGAACATCGTCTTCAAGGAGACCTTTTTCTGGTTTCCGCTGTCTCTGGCCGTGGGCTTGGCGGTGGCGGTGATGGTGTTTCGATTCATCATCGGCGGCAGCGAAACGGAGCGGTGAGGCGCCGTGGGGTTTTTTTTGGAGCCCGAAGTCCCTGGCCCTAATCTCTTTACCTTGTCTCGTCACTGGAAATCAGGCACAATTCCGGAGAATCCACCAAAAGGATAGATAGAGACCCGCCATAAGCGTTCGGGGATTGTCTTCAACGCCTTGAACCCATCCAGGGGCCTGGGGGCAGGTCGGCTGGGCCAAGGCCTGGAAAGGAGGCTGCAAATGGCGTCTGTCAGCGATGTCGGCAGGCCGGAGCATCTACGCGGGGTGAATCTCGGCGGCTGGCTGGTGCTGGAAAAATGGATGACCCCGAGCCTCTTTGCCGGGCTGGAGGCCACCGATGAAACCTCCTGGTGCGTGATCCTGGGAGACGAGGCTCCCGGGCGGTTGCGCGCTCACTGGGACCACTTTATCACCCGGGAGGATTTCGCCTGGCTGGCGGACACGGGGATCAACGCGGTGCGGATTCCCATCGGCCACTGGATTTTCGGGCCGCCGTATCCGTTTCATTCCGCCTACGGCGACCATCCCCACCCCTTCGTGGAGGGGGGCATCGAAGTGCTGGACCGGGCGCTGGGATGGGCCGAGGAGTTCGGCCTGTGGGTCATCATCGACCTTCACGCCGCGCCGGGATGCCAGAACGGTTTCGATAACGGGGGGATCAAGGATGTCTGCGATTGGCACACGCGGGAGGAGTACATCGCCTTCTCGGTGGCGCTGCTGGGACGGCTTGCCCAGCGCTACCGTTCGGCGCCGGCCCTCTACGGGATCGAACTGCTCAACGAGCCCCGCTGGGACGTGCCCACCGAGGTGCTGAAAGATTACTATCTGCGCGGCTACGATGCCATCCGCGCTCACCTTTCCCCCCGGCGCGCCGCCATCATCTTCCACGACGGCTTCCGGTCGCACCGGGAATACCTCGGATTCATGCAGTCGCCCCCGTTCGAGAACGTGATCTTCGACGTGCACCGCTACCAGTGTTTCGAGCCCGAAGATATCGCCCTGGACATCCATGGCCATCTGGACAAGGCGGGAAGAGGCTGGGGCGAGGAGGCCGACACGGTTCAGGGGGATCTGGGCCTGCCGGCCATTGCAGGGGAATGGAGCCTCGGGCTGGATCTGGAGGCCGTTTCGCTGTGGGCCCCCGGGCCGTTCCACCATCCGTTGCGGCACCTGGACCGCTTTCAGCAGGAGACGGCCTGCCGGGCCTACGGGGCCACCCAACTGCTTTCCTTCGAGCGCTACCACGGCTGGTTCTTCTGGAGCTATCGCACCGAAACCACCCCGGAGTGGTGTTTCCGCGATGGGGTGGAAAGAGGCTGGCTGCCGGCGCGATTCACTTGAGGGGGGCCGGTGCTTTCCCGCCGGGGGTCGAGGTGTTCTGGTCCTGGTGATACCGCCCAACGGTGACGGTGCGATGATGGGGGTGCCGGACGGCCGGGTTGGCGCTGATCCGCAGCAGGCCCACGTTGGGCAGCTCCCGGCGCAGCATCTCGAACATCAACCGTTCCGCCTTGGGATCGAAGGCGCTGGTGGCCTCTTCCATCACCACCCAACCGGGACGCTGGAGCAGCAGACGCGCAAAGCCGAGGCGCTGGCGGATGAGCAGCGGCAGGGTGTCTTTCCAGTTGTTGGATTCGTCCAGGCGTGAGGACAGCCATGCGAGGCCGGTGCATTCCAGGGCCCGGTGGATTTCCGCATCGGTGAAGGCGGCCGGTGGCAACGGATAGGTGAGGGCGCCGCGCAGGGGGCCCTCGGGAAGGAACGGTCGCTGGGTCATCAACAGCATCGGGGCATCTTCGGGCAGGGACACCGTGCCGCTGCCCCAGGGCCAGAGGCCGCCGATTACCTTGAAGAGGCTCGTGGCCACCTCGGCGTCGGCGATGAGCAGCACCCCTTCGCCCCGGCGTAGCTCGAGGCTGAATCCTTCGAGGAGGATCCGTCCCGAAGGTTCATGGATGTGAAGATCCTTGATGGCGAGGCGCTTTCGCTGCCATCGCGCCATCCGGATGGCCGGTGCGTTCCGCTGGCGGATCTCCTCGGCTTCCAGTTGCTGCAGGGCCTCGTGGAGAGCCAACACACGGTCGGCGGAAGCCCGGCAGCGGGCGATCTCGCCGAGGTTGTCCACCGGCCAGGAGAGGGCGGAAGTCAGCCGCTGGAAAGCCTGGGCGGCCTGCATCAGAACGCCGAGGCTCATCATGCCGGCGATGTACTGGGGCGCGGCGATTAGGATCGGAAAGACCGGCAGCAGGGCCCCGTACCCCGTCCCGAACGAGACGATCCACAGGTAGGCGAGGGATTGGCGGTGGTAGTCGTGCACGATACGGCCAAAGCGCATGGTGGAACCGATCCGTTCCATCGGTTCGCCTCGGGCGAGGGCGATTTCCTCCCCATGCTCCCGGGTGCGGGACAGACCGAAGCGGAAGGTCGCCTCGGCGGTTTGCAGGGCGTTGGTCTCCCGCACCAGCGGCCGACCCACCAGCCAGCCGAAAACGCCGCCCACCCCTGCATAGACGAAGGCCAGGGGGACCATGTAGCCGCTCCAGCGGATACCGGTGCCCGGCAGGACGATGGCGCCGGAGACTGACCAGAGAATGTCGATGAAGAGCGCCAGGATCACCAGGGAATAGAGCAAGGTGTGCGCCAGGGCGATGGCGCTTTCCGTGGCGATGCGAATGTCCTCGGCAATGCGCTGGTCGGGGTTGTCGTGCTCGCCGGGCATGGCGCGCAGACGATGGTGCCGGGCGTTTCCCAGCCAACGCCCCACCAGCTCCTCGGTCAGCCAGGCGCGCCAGTCCAGTTGCAGCCAGCGTTTGACGAGCAGATGCGCGCCGGTGACGGCGATGGAGGTGGCAAAAATCGCCGCGAAGACCCCCACCTGAACCAACACCCCCCGGACCGTCCGCTGCTCGAGGGCGTCGAAGAGGGCGCGGTGCCAGTAGTTGCTCCACACGGCGAGGCCGACCTGTCCCATGGTGAGCAGCATGAGCAGCAGCGTGGCGCCGCGGACCTTGGCCCGGTGCCGGCAGTTCCAGTAAGGTCCCGCCAGCAGGCGCACCTGCCGCAGAAAGCTTTTTTCCCCGGGGACGGTGACAATAGGCACCACCGGCAACCCATCAGGCATCCGATCGGACATGGGAGGCGTTCCAGGACCCCAGTGGGCCCCAAGCCCAAACAGAAAAACCGTAACCCCTAAGGATTACGGCTTTTCTTTATTTTGTGGTGCCGAAGGCCGGACTTGAACCGGCACGGGCGTAGCCCACTACCCCCTCAAGATAGCGTGTCTACCAAATTCCACCACTTCGGCACGTTGGTCGGCTACTTCTGCGGTTCCGGGGCACTGGGCGCCGGTGCCGTTTCTGTTACCGCGGCCGGGTCGGTCATCACCGACTTGCCGGTGCGGGTGCCCGACATATACGCCAGGGTGAGGGAGGTGAGCATGAAGATCACCGCCGCCACCGTGGTCGCTTTACTGAGAAATCCACCGGCACCGGAGCTGCCGAAGAGGGTCTGGCTGGCGCCCATGCCGAAGGCGGCGCCCATGTCGGCGCCCTTGCCGGTTTGCAGCAATACGATCAGGATCAGTGCGATGGAAACCAGCACGTGAATGATCACCAGAAAAATCGTCATATCGGTCTACTTTTCACTTTCACGGCGCCCGATAGCGCACGATATTGGCAAAAGTTTCCGCCTTGAGGCTCGCGCCGCCCACCAAGGCGCCGTCGATGTCGGGCATCGCCATGAGCTCGGCGATGTTTTCCGGCTTGACGCTGCCCCCGTAAAGGATCCGCGTCCTTTCCGCGAGGGACTCGCCGAACTGCTTGGCCAGTTTGCCGCGGATGAAGCGGTGCGCCTCCTGGGCCTGGTCGGTGGTGGCGGTCTTGCCGGTGCCGATGGCCCAGACCGGTTCGTAGGCCAGCACCAGCGTTTCCAGCCCGTCGGAAATTTGATCCTTTAACCCATCTGCAATTTGTTTGTCAAGCACCGAAAATGTTTCGCCGGCCTCTCGCTGGGCCTCGGTTTCACCGATGCACATCACCGGGGCCAAACCGTGGCGTAGCGCCGCCGCGATGCGCCGGTGGACGGTCTCGTCGGTTTCGCCGAAGTACTGGCGCCGTTCCGAATGACCGATCAGCACGAAACGGCAGCCCAGGTCGATGAGCATGCCGCCGGCCACTTCCCCGGTGTAGGCGCCCTCATCGGCCCAGAACAGGTTCTGGGCACCGAGCTTCACCGGAGAACCCTTCACCTCCCGGCCCACGGCGTCCAGGGCGGTGTACGGTGGGGCGATCATCACCTCCACGTCGGAAACGGCCCCCAGCCGGGCCACCAGATCCCGGGCCGTCCGGGCCGCTTCCCCGGCCGTCTTGTGCATTTTCCAGTTGCCGGCGATGAACGGAATGCGCTGGGACATAACAGACTCTCTCGCTCCTCTTCACAAGATAAAAAGGATGAAAATTTCCAGATTCGTCTTACCGGTTTCAGCGCCGCTGCGTGACGCCCCTCAACTTCAGCACGCTTCAGTCACTCGCAACTTTAGCTCACTTTAGTCACTCGTAACTTTAGTCACCCGGAATCTTGGTCACTGCGCGCTTCTGTCGGATTCCCCGTTACAACTGCCCCCCCACCAAGGCCGCCAGATCCACCATGCGTGCCGCGTAGCCGGCTTCGTTGTCGTACCAGGCCAGGACCTTGACCATGTGGTCCACCGTGTAGGTGGTGGCGGCGTCGACGATGCTCGACAGGGTGTTGCCGTTGAAGTCGCTGCTGACCAGGGGCAGCTCGCTGTAGCCCAGGATCCCCTGGAGGGTGGTCTGGCTGGCGTTCTTCAACGCCTCGTTGACGTCCGTCACCGTGACCCCGTCTTTTTCCACCGTCACCACCAGGTCCACCAGCGAGACATTGGGGGTGGGCACCCGCACGGCCAGGCCGTTGAGCTTGTCCTTGAGCTCCGGCAGGACCAGGGCCACGGCCCGGGCGGCACCGGTGGTGGTGGGGATCATGGACAGGGCCGCGGCCCGGGCCCGGCGCAGGTCCTTGTGGGGGAAATCCAGCAACCGCTGGTCACCGGTGTAGGAATGGATGGTGGTCATGAGCCCCGACTGGATGCCGAAGTGTTCCATGAGCACCTTGGCCACCGGGGCCAGGCAGTTGGTGGTGCACGACGCGTTGGAGAGAATGTGGTGTTGCCGGGGATCGTACTTGCTGTGGTTGACCCCCATGACCACGGTGAGGTCCGGGTTGTTGGCCGGTGCGCTGATGATCACCTTGCGTGCGCCGGCGCCCAGATGCTTGGCCGCCGCTTCACGCTCCCTGAAAACGCCGGTGCATTCGGCCACCACGTCCACCCCCAAATCGCCCCAGGGCAGTTTTTCCGGGTCGCGCACCGAGGTGATGGCCACGCTGCGGCCGTCGATATCGATGCCGTCCTGGTGGGCGGTGATGGTGGCCGCCAACTTGCCGTGTACCGAGTCGTAGGCCAGCAGGTGCGCCATGGTGGCGGCATCGGTCAAGTCATTGATGGCCACCACCTCAAGGTCCGAGCGCTTGAGGGAGGACCGCAACACTTGCCGGCCGATGCGTCCGAACCCGTTGATGCCGATCTTTAAACCCATTTCATTTCCCTTCTCTCGCTGGTTTAGCTGCTGCGCTTGTTGCCCTTCAGGATGCTGCTGGCCAGCGAGATGCTCTTTTTGCCATAGACTTCCAGCTCGGTGGCCAGTTGGGAGAGCGGCAGCCGTTCGCGGGTGTTGATGGCCTTGATCAGCATGGGAAGGTTGACGCCGGTGAGCACCTCCACCCGTCCCTCTTCCAGAAACGAGTAGCTCAGGTTGGAGGGCGTTCCGCCGAACATGTCGGTGAGGATCAAGACGCCGTCGCCGCTGCGGACCTGGCGCAGGCCATCGGCGATCTTCTGGCGCAACCGGTCCACGTTCTGGTTCAAATCGATGGAAACGGCGCCAACAGCTTGGGGCACGGCGCCGATGATGAAGCGGGCCGCATCGATCAGGGCATCGCCCAGTTGGCTGTGGGTGACGATGACGATTCCGATCATGAGATGAATTATCCGTATCGAGTGTTGGAGGTGACGCCGAGGTCAGGCCCCGGCGGTTTAGCCGGCCAGTCCGATGTCCCGGTGCGCCAGGCTGACCCGTTTGTCGCGGGCCCGAAGATGTTCAAAAATCGCTCTTGCCATGACCACCGAGCGGTGCCTTCCGCCGGTGCAGCCCACCGCGATGGTGAGGTAGGCTTTGCCCTCTTTTTCATACAACGGGATCAAATAGTCAAGCAGCTCGCCGTAGCGCCGCAGAAACTCGGTGGCTTCCGGATCCCCCTGAACAAAACGCCGAATCGGTTCGCTTTCGCCGTCCAGGTGGCGAAGGGTCGGATCGAAGAAGGGATTGGTCAGAAAGCGAACATCCACCACTAGGTCGGCCTCGTGGGGCACCCCCTGCTTGAAGCCGAAGGAGATGACGTGAATGTTGAGGGCGGCCCGCCGGGCGCCCTGGCGGGCGATGTCGAACATCAGGGCCTTGAGCTGGTGCACATTGAGCTGGGAGGTGTCGATGATGCGATGGGCGGTGGCCCGGAGCGGCGCCAGGAGGGCCGCCTCGGCACCGATAGCTTCCCGCAGCGGTCGGTCCTGCCCCAGGGGGTGCTGGCGCCGGGTGGCCGAGTAGCGCTGGACCAGCACCGTCTCCTCGGCTTCCAGAAAGATCACCTCCGGCTGGATGCCCCGCTGGCGCAACGTGTCGAAAACCGCCGGGTATCGCTGGATGAACCGTTTTTCCCGCAGGTCCATCACGAAAACCAGGCCGGTGACGGCCGCCTCGCTGTCCAGGGGCAACTCGAGCAGCTTGGGCAGCAGGGCCACCGGCAGGTTGTCCACGCAGTAGCAACCGGCGTCCTCGAAGGCTGCCAGGGCGGTGCTTTTGCCGGAGCCGGAGAGCCCGGTCACCACGATGATGCGAAGGTCTTTCACCTTGCCGCGCTCCTGACCTCACCGGTGGCGGTCAATCCTGGATGATCCGTTCCTCCTCGGCGATGGCCTTGAGGATGGACTCGGCGTCCTGGGCCGCGAGAAGTTTTTCCTTGAAAAGGTCGTTCTTGAGGAGCCGGGAAATCCGCGCCAGCAGCTTCAGGTGGAGCCCGGCGGCGTTTTCGGGCGTGATCAGAAGAAAAAAAATGTGGGTGGGGCGGCCGTCGAGGGATTCGAAATCGACACCCTGGTGGCTGATGCCCACTCCCAGCACCAGGGACGCAAGCTGGTCGATCTTGCCGTGGGGGATGCCGATGCCGCCACCGATACCGGTGGAGCCCAGCCGTTCGCGTTCCATGAGCACCCGCACCAGCCGGCGGTCCTCGATGCCGGTACGCATGGCCACCGGGGCTACGAGTTCCTCGAGTATCCCCTTCTTGTCGGTTGCCCGGAGGTTGGGCAGGATCGTATCCGTCTGCAGCACGTCGAGAATTTTCATGGTCAGTCGTTTGGCTGAATCAGCCCGTAATCTCCGTTGCGTCGCCGGTACAACACGTTGACCCGGTCGGTGTGGGCATTGGTGAAGACCAGAAAGGCCTCCTTGGAAAGATTCAACTGCATCACGGCCTCTTCAACATCCATGGGCTTGTATTCGATGCTCATGACCTCCACCCGACCGATGGCTTCCACCTCTTCGGCCAGGGCCGCATCGGCCAGCATCTCCTTGGGGCTTTCACCGCGGCGTTCCCGCCCCTTTTGCTTGCCCTTCTTGATCTGGGCCTCGATCTTGTCCACCACCATGTCGATGGCCGAGTACATGTCGGTGGTCTCCTCGGTGCCGTTGATGTTGAGACGGTCCCCCATGATGTTGACCTCGGCGATGTGGCGATGCTTTTCCACCGAGAGGACCACGTTGGCCTCGGCCGGGTTGTGAAGGTACTTGTCCAGGCGCGTGAGTTTGTCCCGAACGTAGGCTTTGAGATGCTCGGATGAATCCAGATTCTTGAAGGTCACGGACGTCTGCATGGCCGACCTCCCCTATAACTGTTTTCGTTTGTTGCTCGGTAGCACCCTGAGAATTTCCCGGTATTTGGCCACGGTGCGACGGGCAATGTCGATGTTCTGGTCCTTGAGCAGTTGGGCGATCTTGTCATCGCTGTAAGGGTGGTGGGGATCTTCGTTCTCGATGATGTGACGGATCTTGTCCTGGACGCTGGCCGAGGCGATGGCCTCGCCGTGGACCCGTCGGATCGAGCTGTTGAAAAAGTATTTCAGCTCGAAGATTCCCTGGGGGGTGTGGGCGTACTTGTTGGTGGTCACCCGGCTGATGGTGGACTCGTGCATCCCGATGTCCTCGGCGACATCGCGCAGCACCATGGGGCGCAGATGGGCGATGCCCCGGTCGAAAAATTCGCGCTGAAAGCGCAGGATGCTTTCCATGACGCGGTAGATGGTTTTCTGGCGCTGGTGGATACTGCGGATGAGCCAGGCGGCCGAGCGCATCTTGTCCTGGACGTAGTCCTTGGCGCTGGTGGGGATGTGGTCCCCGCGGCGGATGGCGTTGCGATAGAAGGAGTTGACGCGCAGCTTGGGCAAGCCGTCATCGTTGAGCATGATGACATACTCATCGCCCAGCTTGTGCACGTAAATGTCCGGGGTGATGTACTGGGGCGTCTCCTCGACGAACTGACGCCCGGGGCGGGGCTCCAGGCCCCGGATGACGTTCACCGCCTTGGCCACATCTTCCATCGACACCCGCAGGGCCTTGCAGATGGCCTTGTAGTTTCGGTTTTCCAGGTGGTGCAGATGATGTTGGAGGATGTCGGTGACCAGGGTGTTGTCCAGGTTGAAGTGGCGAATCTGGATCAGGAGGCACTCGGTGAGGTTGCGGGCACAGACGCCCACCGGGTCGAAGGTCTGCATCAGCGCCAACACCGCTTCGACTTCTTTTTCCTCCACCTCGGCCGTTTCGGCCAGCTCCGCCGTGGAGATCTCCAAGTACCCGTCCGGGTTGAGATTGCCGGCAATGAGGCTCCCGATGCGCTCGGTTTCAGGGGTGGGGGCCGTCATGAGCAGTTGCCACAACAGATGGTCTTGCAGTGATGTCGGACGCGCCAGGAAGGGCTCGAAACCGGGGGATTCGTGGGATTCGCTCTCGAAGTTGATCCGGCCGGGGGAGTTGTACTCGTCGATATAGTTGGTCCAGTCGATATCGTCGCTGAGCCGCTCCTTGATGGTCACCGCTTCGATGAGGGGGGCTTCGGCATTGACCGTTTCTTCGCCCGGCTCCGGTGCTTCGGCGGCATTTTCCTGGATCTCCTCCAGGGCCGGATTCTCCTCGAGCTCCTGGCGGATGGTCTCCATCAGTTCCAGGCGCGAGAGTTGCAGAAGCTTGATGGCCATCTGCAACTGGGGCGTCATGATGAGCTGTTGGGACAGCTTGAGTTGTTGTCGAAGTTCCAGGGCCATGGTTACAACCTGAATGAGTCTCCCAGATAGATGCGTCGGGCGGTTTCGCTGGCCGCGATCTGTTGCGGGGTGCCGGCCTCGATGACCACGCCGTCGCTGAGAATGTAGGCGCGGTCGCAAGCCTCGAGGGTCTCGCGCACGTTGTGGTCCGAAATCAACACCCCGATCCCCTTGCTTTTCAAATGGCCAATGATCTTTTTGATGTCGATGACCGCCAAGGGATCGATGCCGGCAAACGGCTCGTCCAGCAGCATGAAGGACGGATTGGTGGCCAGGGCCCGGGAGATTTCCAACCGACGCCGCTCGCCGCCGGACAGATCCCCGGCACGGTTGCGGGCCAGGCGCTGGATCCCCAGCTCGGCCAGGAGTCCCGCGGTGCGTGTCTGGCGCTCCGCCCGTTTCACTCCCAGCAGTTCAAGAATCGCCAGCACGTTTTGCTCCACGCTCAGTTTACGGAAAACGCTCGTTTCCTGGGGCAGATAGCCGAGGCCCCGCCGGGCCCGCTGGTGCATCGGTGCATCGGTGATGGCCTCGTCGTCCAGCAGAACCTGCCCGCCGTCGGCCCGGATCATGCCCACGGTCATGTAAAACGTCGTGGTTTTCCCGGCCCCGTTGGGACCGAGCAACCCCACCACCTCGCCGCGGGTCAAAGAGAGATTGACATTCCGGACGACATGCCGCTCGCCGTAGCGCTTGGACAGATTTTCCAGCTTCAGGGTCGTCATGGTATCTCGCACCGGCGCACGGTCTACTGCAACCCCTGGTCCCGGGTGGTGAAAACCGCTTCCACGCTTCCGCCCGCCGGCTTTTCCACGATGATGCGATTCTCGTCGCGGTTCATGACGATCCGTCCGCCCGTGACGGTGTTTTCGTTCTCGGTGACCCGGGCCGGGTCGCCGGTGAGCACCAGGACGCGGTCGGCCACGGCGTAGCGGGCCTCGTCGGCTTCGGCCACCCGCTGGTCGAAGTGAATCACCACGTCCCCGCCGGCCTCGATCCGCTCGATTTGTCCCATGCCTTGCCCCGTGTCCGACCCGGCCTCGCGGGAGGCATAAAACACCTTGAGCCGCCGGGCGGTGATGACGGTGGCGCCCTGTCTGGCGTTCACCTTGCCGCTGAACTCGGCCCAACGACCGGCGGTGTCCGCCGTGAGGTGTTCTGCGGTAATGTACACCCGATCCGCCGGTTTGTCACTGTCGGCGGCCAGGGCCGGCGCCGCCAGCATCATGGCCACGGCGATGAGCAGACCGGCGGCGCCACGTCTCATGGCCCGTCTCTCAGGGCAGCATCGATCCACTGAACACCCCTTCGACCGCGCCTTCCATTTCGGCGCGGTGGTCGTCGATGAAAATCGTCATGGTGGCGGCGCTGAGCCGCTCGTCCCCGCTGTGGATGGTCACGGGCGTTGGAATGCGGATCTGGCGCCGTTCATGGTCGTAGAACAGCTCCCCGGTTTCCATCCGGTAGATGTCATTTTCTACCACAACCCGATCCTGCACTTCAATGTCACTGGAGGCGACGTGCATTCGGCCCTGTTGGGCGCTGAGATCGATCTGACCGCCCTCGGCGGTGAAGAAGCGCACCGTCAGGTCCGTCAGGTGCACCACGGCGCCGTCTTCGTCCGCCCGGGCCCGTCCGGCATCCAGGATCCATTCGGTGCGCCCGTCGCGGATGGCGGTGTGGTGGACCCGGTCCATGCTCATGAGGGCCTGCTGGTCCACGGTGCGGGTGACCACCGGCGCCTGGCGGCGAAAGTGCCGATAGCCGATGTACACGCCTGCCACGGCAAGGCAGATCAAGACCATGGCGGCGATGAGCAGGCGTCTGAACAGGCGGGTGCGTCGGGCGCTCATGGAAGGCCCCGGAAGCGGTCCACCATGGCCTCCCACTGGCCCCGCGCCGCCAGCAGGCGCTGACACACCTCGCGTACCGCGCCGCGGCCGCCGCCGGCCTCGGTGACCCAGTGGGCGAGGCGCCGTACCGATGGATCGGCGTCGGCCACGGCCACCGTCAGGCCCACGGCCCGCATCAGGGGCAAGTCGGGAAGGTCGTCCACCACGAACGCCATCTCTTCGGGCGCCACCCCGGTGGAAGCGGCGATGTGCGGCAGTTCCGCCGCCTTGTCGCGCACGCCGGAGAGAACCAGGTCGATGCCCAGGTCTCGGCACCGGGACGCCAGGGCCGGCCCTTGGCGCCCGGTGACGATGCCCACCTGGATGCCGGCCTGGATCACCAGGCGCAGCCCCAGACCGTCACGGACGTGGAACGCCTTGAGCCATTCCCCCTCCGGGCCGTAGTAGAGCCGTCCGTCGGTGAGCACCCCGTCGACATCCAGGAGCAACAGACGGATCCGTCGCAGGCGGGCATCCAGCGACAAGGGGGTGGGGGTGTTCATGGGGCCGGCGGGACGGTCTCGGACGAGATGGCCCGATGGATGGCCTGGAGACGGATCAGAAGGGGTTCGACGGCTTCCAGGGGCAGGGAGTTGGCGCCGTCACACAAGGCGCGATCCGGATCGGGATGCACCTCCATGAAGACGGCGTCGGCGCCGGCGGCAACGCCGGAGGCGGCCAACAGCGGGGCGAACTGCCGCTGCCCGCCACTGTGGTCCCCGGCGGCGCCGGGCAACTGCACGCTGTGGGTGGCATCGAAGATCACCGGATAGCCGATGGACTGCATGATGGGGATGCTCCGGAAATCCACCACGAGGTTGTTGTAACCGAAGCTGGCGCCGCGTTCGGTGAGCAGGATTCGGCGGTTTCCGGCGGCTTCCACCTTGGCCACCACCTGGCGCATGTCCCAGGGGGCCAGGAACTGGCCCTTCTTCACGTTCAAAGGGCGGCCGGTGCGGGCCGCCGCCTGAAGCAGATCCGTCTGCCGGCAGAGAAAGGCCGGGATCTGAAGAATATCGAGTACCTCGGCGGCGGGCTGAACCTCTTCGATACGGTGGACATCCGAAATCACGGGAATGTCCAGCTCCCGCCGGATTCGGCCCAGTACCGCCAGACCGTCCACCATCCCCGGTCCCCGGAAGCTGGTCACCGAGCTGCGGTTGGCCTTGTCGTAGGAGGATTTGAAGATGAGGGGCATCCCGATGCGGTGGCAGCAATCCTTGAGAAAGGAGGCCACCTCAAAGGCGAGCGCGAAGCTTTCGATCACGCAGGGGCCGGCGATGAGGGCCAGGGGGGCACCGCCGCCCACGGTCAACGGTCCCACTTGAACCGGCCGAGAGGTTCCGGCTGCTGTTATTTCGGTGTCTTGCATGGTGTTCGTCCCTTATCCCGCGGTGGTTGAAAAGTCAACCCGCCGCCCGGGGGGCTCCGGACGGCCCGGGCGGCCGAAAGGTTTTGGCCTTGATTCAAACGGCGCTCCTTGTTAATGTGGCGCTTTGTTTTGACAACGTTAAAAAACCAGAGAAGAGGGTGAATTCATTGAAAAACGATAAGCGTCAGGCCAAATGGATCCTTCTGCTGGCGGCCGTGATGACGCTATTGGTCGCTGGCGGTTGGGCTTTTTTCACCAAGTTTGAAGGAACGGCGCCGGTGGTGCGCATCGATCCGCCGTTTTCCGCCGTGGGTACCGAACGGGCCTTTGTGGTGGAGGCCGAGGACGCCGGCAGCGGGTTGCGGTCGCTGAATGTGTCGCTGGTCCAGGGAGAAAAGACGGTGGTGCTCCTCGGCCGGCGGTTTGATGCTGCCGAGGGCAAGGGACAAGTGCGGGAAACCCTGCGGCTGGCGGTTGGAGACCATGGCCTCACCGAAGGAGCGGTCATGCTGCGGGTCGAGGCCCGGGACCGATCCTGGCGCCATTGGGGCAAGGGCAACCCGGCGCGCATCGAGCAGACGGTCCGGATCGACACCCGAGCCCCGGTGCTCCAGGTCCTCTCGGAGCCCCTCAATATCAACCAGGGCGGTTGCGGGCTGGTGATTTTCCGCAGCTCCGAGCCGTGTCCGGTGAGCGGCGTGACGGTGGGCGACACCTTCTACCCGGCACAGAGCGGTCTCTACGAAGACCCGCTGATTTTGGCGAGCTTTGTCGCCCTGGCCTACAACCAGGGAAAAGGGACACCCGTTGCGGTGTCGGCCGAGGACGAAGCCGGCAATCAGACCCGCATCGGCCTGAACCATTTTATCCGACCCAAGCAGTGGCGCCAGGACACGCTCCAGATCAGCGACGGGTTTCTTGCCACCGTCCTGCCGGCCCTGACGGGACAGATCGGCGATGTGGCCGGGTTGCCGCCGGTGGAGCAGTTTCTCAAGATCAACCGGGACCTGAGAAAAGCCAACTACGAAAGGCTGGTCGAGGTGACCCGCACCTCGGACAATCAGCTTCACTGGCACGACGGCTTCGTGCGGTTGCCGGCGGCGGCCAACCGGGCCATGTTCGCCGATCAGCGGGTTTACCGCTATCAGGGCCAGGAGATCGATCACCAGGTGCACATGGGGGTGGATCTGGCCTCTCTGGCGGCCAGTCCGGTGCCGGCGGGAAATCGTGGCAGGGTTGTCTTTGCCGAAAATCTTGGGATTTACGGCCTGACGGTGGTCCTGGATCACGGGTTCGGGCTCTTCAGCATGTACAGCCACCTGAGCCAGATCGACGTTCAGGCCGGTGAGATGGTGGAGCGCGGCGCCCTTCTCGGACGCACCGGGACCACCGGCCTGGCCGGTGGCGACCATCTGCATTACGGCATGATGGTCGGCGCCACTTTCATCAACCCCATCGAGTGGTGGGACGACCACTGGATCAAGGACAACGTCACCGACAAGATCGCCGGCGTCGGGGCGCCGCAAAAAACGGGCGACTGAAAATGAAAACCTATCGCGTTACCAAGACCTACGCCGAGATCAACGAAAAGATCCGCCGCGGCGAAGCCGTGGTGGTCACCGCCGAAGAGATCATCGACATCGTGCGCAGCGAGGGCCCCGAGGAGGCGGCCCGGCAGGTGGACGTGGTCACCACCGGCACCTTTTCCCCCATGTGCTCCTCGGGGGCCTTCATCAATTTCGGTCACAGCACGCCCGGGATCAGGGCTTCCCGGGCCTGGCTCAACGATGTGCCGGCCTATGGCGGGGTGGCGGCGGTGGATTGCTACATCGGGGCCACCGAGACCTGTATCGACGATCCGCTCAACAAGGTCTATCCCGGCGAGTTCCGATACGGGGGGGGGCACGTGATCGAAGACCTGGTGGCCGGGCGCAAGGTGTTCCTGCGGGCCGAGAGCTATGGGACCGACTGCTACCCGCGCACCGAGCTGGAAAAGGAGATCAGCCTCAAGACGCTGCCCTACGCGGTGCTGTGCAACCCGCGCAACGGCTACCAGAACTACAACTGCGCGGTGAATCTAACCAACAAGACCGTCTACACCTACATGGGAACCCTCAAGCCCCGGGCCGGCAACGCCAACTACTGCTCGGCCGGACAGCTCAGTCCGCTGTTCAACGATCCGAAGTACCGGACCATCGGCATCGGCACACGGATCTTCCTCGGCGGCGGCGAAGGCTACGTGGTGTTCCCGGGCACCCAGCACAATCCCAAGGTCCCGCGCACCGACAAGGGGGTGCCCCTGCGGGGCGCCGGGACCCTTTTCGTCATGGGGGATCTGAAGCAGATGAGTTCCCGGTTCCTCCGGGGGGTGAGCATTCAGGGCTACGGCTGCAGCCTGGCGGTGGGGCTGGGGATCCCCATCCCGCTGCTTAACGAGGAGATCGCCGCCGCCACCGGTATCAGCGACGAGGAGATCTTCACCCAGGTCGTGGACTACGGCAACGACTATCCCCAGGGCAAGGCCAAACGGCTGGCCAAGGTGAGTTACGCCCAACTCAAGAGCGGGCGTTTACGCTTCCAGGGGCGAGAGATTCAAACGGTGCCGTTGTCGAGTTACGTCAAGGCCCGGGAGATCGCCGAAGCGCTCAAGCAACGCATTGCCAAAGGAAAATTCCTTCTCGGAGAACCCCAGGCCCTGCTGCCTTCATGAATGATGCCCTGTTGCGCACCTTCGTGGCCGTGCCGCTGCCGGCCCCGGTGAGGGCGGCGCTGGGAGACCTGTCCGCCCGGATGCAAAGCGGGGGATTGCGGGGACGGTGGGTGCCACCGGAGAATATCCACCTGACCCTCGCGTTTTTAGGCGCCACGGAACCGGCGGCGGTGGACCGCATCAAAGAGGCCATCGCCGAAGCGACGGCCCGCCGTCACCCCTTTGACCTGACCCCTGCCGGCCTGGGGGTTTTCCCGGGCCGCCGGCGGCCCCGGGTGTTGTGGGTGGGGCTTCAGGGCGAGCTGGAGGCCCTGGCGGCGTTGACGACGGCCGTGGGCCGTGCGCTGGTGCCCCTGGGCGTTGCGCCGTCCCGGCGAAACGCCGTGGGGCATCTGACCCTGGCCCGGGCCCGGGAAACCTTTGATCCGGATCCACTGGATGCGGTGCTTCAACGGCACCGCGAATTCATCGGGCCGTCGTTTCACGTCGATCACATTGTTTTGTACCGCAGCGAGCTGGGCGCGGGCCCGGCCCGCTACCGCCCGCTGGTCGGCGCCACTTTCGGCGCGGCCGGGGTGTCAGCCACCACAGGAGGAGAACCATGAGTCAGGCCGCCGAAAAGGACCGCGCCGTCCAGAGCGCCATCAGTCAGATTGAACGCCAGTTCGGCAAGGGGGCCATCATGAAGCTCGGCAGCCAGCCGGTGGTCCAGGTGCCGGTGATCCACACCGGGTCCCTGGCCCTGGACAAGGCCCTGGGTATCGGTGGCCTGCCCCGGGGGCGCATCATCGAGATCTACGGCCCGGAATCCTCGGGCAAGACCACCCTGGCCCTGCACGCCGTGGCCGAGGCCCAGCGCCAGGGGGGGATCGCCGCCTTCATCGACGCCGAGCACGCCCTGGATACCGTCTATGCACGCAAGCTGGGGGTCGATTGCGACGAGTTGCTCGTGAGCCAGCCGGACACCGGCGAGCAGGCCCTGGAGATCGCCGACATGCTGGTGCGCAGCGGGGCGGTGGATATCGTGGTCATCGATTCGGTGGCGGCCCTCACGCCCCGGGCCGAGATCGAAGGCGAGATGGGCGACGCCCACATGGGCCTCCAGGCCCGGTTGATGAGCCAGGCGTTGCGCAAGCTCACCGGCACCATCAGCAAGACCCACACCACGCTGATCTTCATCAATCAGATCCGAATGAAGATCGGAGTGATGTTCGGCAATCCGGAAACCACCACCGGGGGCAATGCCCTCAAGTTCTACGCCTCGGTGCGCCTGGACATCCGGCGCATCGGCGCCATCAAGGAAGGCCAGGAAGTGGTGGGCAACCGCACCCGGGTCAAGGTGGTGAAAAACAAGCTGGCCCCGCCGTTCCAGGAAGCCGAATTCGATATCATGTACGGCGAGGGGGTATCCGCCTCCGGCGATCTCCTGGACAACGGCGTGGCGGTGGCGGTGATCGAGAAGAGCGGCAGTTGGTACGCCTACGAGGGGGAACGCATCGGCCAGGGCCGGGAGAACGTCAAGCGTTTTTTCAAGGACAATCCCGATATATTCGAATCCATCATGACCAAGGTCCGCCAGAAGATGAACCTGGAGCCGGCCCCGGCCGAGGCATCCGAGACCGAGGGAAAGTGACCAGGGAGCACTTATGACGGGCAACGAGATTCGCCAAAAGTTTCTGGAATACTTCCAGCGCCATCAGCACCAGATCGTGCGCAGCAGTTCGCTGGTGCCGGCCGATGACCCCACCCTGCTGTTCACCAACGCCGGCATGGTGCAGTTCAAGCGCTGTTTCCTCGGCGAGGAGAAGCGCCCGTACCGACGGGCCGTCACCTCCCAGAAATGCGTGCGTGCCGGCGGCAAGCACAACGATCTGGAGAACGTCGGCTACACGGCCCGCCATCACACCTTCTTTGAAATGCTGGGCAACTTCTCCTTTGGCGACTACTTCAAGGAGAAGGCCATCGAGATGGCCTGGGACCTGCTGACCAACGGCTACGGCCTGCCGGCGGACCGGCTCTGGGTTTCCATCTACCTGGACGATGACGAGGCCTACGAGTTGTGGCGGCGCATCGTGGGCGTGCCGGCCGAACGGATCGTGCGCTTCGGAGAAAAGGACAACTTCTGGTCCATGGGGGACACCGGCCCCTGCGGCCCGTGCAGCGAGATCCATCTGGACCGGGGACCGGCCTACGGTTGCGGGCGACCGGAGTGCACCCTCGGCTGCGAATGCGATCGGTTCCTCGAGGTCTGGAACCTCGTGTTCATGCAGTACAACCGGGATGCCCAGGGCACCCTGACCCCGCTGCCCAAACCGAGCATCGATACCGGCGCGGGGCTGGAACGGCTCTGCGTGCTGCTCCAGGGCACCCCCACCAACTTCGAGATCGACCTGATTCGCCCCATCATCGACCGGGCGGCCGAGCTGGCCGGGCGCTCCTACGGGGTCCAGCGGGACACCGACGTGGCCCTGAAGGTGATCGCCGACCACAGCCGGGCGGCGGCTTTCCTCATCGGCGACGGGGTGCTGCCGTCCAACGAGGGGCGCGGCTACGTGCTGCGGCGCATCATGCGCCGGGCGATCCGTTACGGACGCAACATCGGGCTGACCCAGCCCTTTTTGGACCAGACGGCCCGGGTGGTCTTCGACGTGATGCAACCGGCCTACCCCGAGCTGGGGGAAGCGGCCAGCTTCATCACCAACGTGATTCACAACGAAGAGGTGCGCTTTTCCCAGACCCTGGACCACGGCCTGCACCTGCTCAATGAAACCCTGGGGGAGATTCGTGGCCGCGGGGCCGCCGAGGTGCCCGGGGACGTGATCTTCAAACTCTACGACACCTACGGCTTTCCGGTGGACATCGTCCGGGACGTGGTGCGCGACGAGGGGTTGACCCTCGACATGGCCGGCTTTGAAGCCCAGATGGCCCGGCAGCGGGAAAAATCCCGTTCCGTGGTGAGTTTCGGCAAGCTGGCCGACGCCTATGCGGCCCTGTCCAGCGAGGGAATCCGTCCCGAGTTCGTCGGTTACGACGGCACCGAGGCCACGGGGCGGGTCCTGCTCCTGGTCACCGACGGACAGGCGGTGGAACAGGCCGAAACCGGCGCGTCGGTGGAGATCGTCACCGACCGCACGCCCTTTTACGGTGAAGCCGGGGGCCAGGTGGGGGACCAGGGGCGAATGATCGGCGCCTCCGGCGCCGAGGTGCGCATCGAGGATACCATCAAGGATCCCACCGGCATGATCATTCACCGGGGCACGGTCAGTGCCGGACGGCTCACCCGGGGCGAGACGGTGACGCTGACGGTGGACACGGTGCGGCGGGCGGCCACCGCGGCCAACCACACCGCCACCCACATCCTTCACGCCGAGCTGCGGCGGGTTCTGGGAGACCACGTCAAGCAGGCCGGCTCCCTGGTGGGACCGGACCGGCTGCGCTTCGATTTCACCCATTTTTCCGCCATCGCCCCCGAGACCCTGGTTGAGATCGAAACCGGGGTCAACGCCTTCATCCGCACCAACGTGCCGGTGGCCGTGGCGGAAATGGCCGCCGACGAGGCCTTTGCCACCGGTGCCATGGCCCTGTTCGAGGAAAAGTACGGCGATCGGGTGCGGGTGATCAGCCTGGGGGATTTTTCCAAGGAACTGTGCGGCGGCACCCACGCGGCCCGCACCGGCGACATCGGCATGTTTGCCATCGTGTCCGAGTCCAGTGTGGCCGCCGGTGTGCGGCGCATCGAGGCCCTCACCGGGGCCGCGGCCCTGGCCCATTTCCAGAACGCGGTGGGCCAGGTGGCCGAGGTGAGCCGTCGGCTCAAGGTGGCCCCGGAAGCGGTCATCGATCGCCTGGAACGGATCCTGGCCGACCATCGGCAGTTGGAAAAACAGTTGGAACGGCTCAAGGCCGATCAGGCGGCGGCCGCGGCGGAGGCGGGGGGGTCGGAGGCGGTGGAGCAGATCGGCGGAGCGGCGGTGATCGCCCGCCAAGTGCCGGTGGACAACCCCGCCGCCCTGCGTGATCTGGCCGACCGCCTTCGGGACAAACTCGGTTCCGGCGTGGTGGTGCTGGCCGGCGCCGGCGGCGGCAAGGCCCTGCTGGTGGCGGCGGTGACCAAGGACCTCACCGGTCGCTTTCACGCCGGCAACATCGTCAAGGCCGCCGCGGCAGAGGTGGGCGGCGGCGGTGGCGGGCGCCCCGACCTGGCCCAGGCCGGGGGGAGCCGGCCGGAGCATCTTGAAGCGGCCCTGAAGGCCGCCCTGGAGACGATTCGCCGGATGGCGGGGTGAAATCGGAGATGGAAAATTTGCCGCGGAGAGACTGAACGTCGGCCCGGTCGGACTGATCTGACCGGTTCGACAACTGGAAAGCCCCCATGATCCAACGCCTTCTCTATCGCTGCCCGCTTTGCGGGGCCGAGCCGTGGCTGGAAGGGGGGCGCTGCCGGGTCTGCGGTGCTTCCGTGACGGTGGGCCGAAATCGGTCCACCGTGACCATCGCCGGTGAAACCGACACGGTGGCCGGCTGGTATGCGGCGGTGCGGCGTCAGGATCGCCTCCCGGAGGAGGGATTGACCAGCGCCCGGGTCCAGGTATCCGGCGAACGCCGGGAGGGGGTGAGGTCCCTGGGAGCTGGGCTCAAGGCGGTGTTTTACGGTCGCCGGCCCCTGGGCGGGACCAGGCTGAAGCTCTTGGCGGACCGGCTCGAAATCGAGGGGCCGGGAGGGGAGCCGGCCACCATCGGCCTGGACAGGATCCGGGCCGTGACCATCGAATCCCACACCGTGATTGTGGACAGCCGGTCCCACGGGGTGCTTTTTTTCGATTTTCCCCGGGGGACGGGCAAGCGCTGGGAGGATGCCCTGGACCGGGCCCTGAGGCGGTTTTACCGGCCCCGGGACATCAAGGAGTTTTGTCCCCGCCTGCGTTTTGTTCAAGACCGGTCGCCGGTTGTGCCGGGATCCGCCGGCACCGGCCGGCGGCCCCTGAGCGTCCCGTCCTGCCGGTGGCCGTCCTCCGGGTTCGGCTTGGAAACGGTGCGCGCACTGGTGGGTTTCTTCCTGCAAGCCGTGCTGCCCCTTGGCATCGAGGGGCGATCCCATCTGCCGCCGTCGGGGCCGGTGATTCTGGCGGCCAACCACAGCTCCTTTCTCGACGCGATTCTCCTGGCGGCCCTAACCCCACGGCCCGTGGCCTTCATGACCAAAAACTCCCAGTTCGCCCACCCGGCGCTTTTCCGTATCCTGCGCTGGGCCGGGGCCTTTCCGGTGCGCCGCTACACCACCGATGCGACGGCGGTGCGCAACGCCCTGCGAATCCTTGGCCGTGGGCGGGTGCTGGGGCTGTTTCCCGAGGGAGAGCGCTGCTGGGACGAGCGGATGCAACCGTTCAAGCGCACCACGGTGAGGCTGATGCTGGCGGCGGGGGCTCCCGTGGTGCCGGTGGGGATCAGCGGGGCTTACGGGCTGATGCCCCGCTGGAGCACGCGCATCCGGCGGGTGCCGGTGGCGATCCGTTTCGGCGCCCCGCTGCGCCTGCCGGTGGTCGCGCCGGGGGATCAGACCGATGGCCTCATCGAAACATGGCGCCTGCGCTTGCAGGAGACCGTGGCGGCGCTCAAACGCCCCTGAGCACGTCGATCATCGTAAACACCCGGCCCCCGGCGCCCCCGGCGACTTTCCGCGCCAGGTAGGTCACGGCGTCCAAGGTCCCGTGGGCGTACACATCCCGGCCATTGACGTTGTGGGTGAATTCGAAGCGCACCGTCCCGTCGGCCGAATCCAGGGTGTAGGTATGCCACCCGTGGCCGCCGAGATACGCTTCCGGAACGCCCCAGACCTTCCTTTGAACGGCGGGATCCCGCTCCATTTCGATCTGGTCGATTTGAAAATCCACCCCTAAACGTTGAAACGCCTGGACCACGGCCTTGGCCGTGCCGCTGGTGTCCGCCTTGCCCTGCTGGTGGCTTTCGCGCACGCGCAGGCGGTAGCCGGCGAACAGGCCGGGGAAGGTGTCGGCGGCAAATTCGAGCATGGCCTGGAAGCCCACGATCTGCTTGGCCATGTTGGGGGCGATCACCGCCGCGATGGACGATGCTTCCACCGCGGCCTGGAGGGCGGCCCGGTCGCCGCCGGTGGTGCCCATGACGAACGGCAACCCGTGGCGGCAGTAGAACTCGGCGTTGGCGTTGACCGCCGACGGGTGGGTGAAGTCGACGACAATGGGCCGGCCGTGGCGCTCGATGAGCGCGGGCATCTGTGCCGCGCGGTCCTCGGGACGTACCAGAAGGACGGTGAAGCCGTCGATGTCCACCTGCCGGTCCCGGATGTCGGGACCGGTGAGGGAAAAGGGAACGATGGTAAAGCGGTCATCGGCCAGGGCGTGGGTGGCCAACACCCGGGCCACGTTGCCGGGCAGACCGTTGATCATGATGGGAATCGGTGCCATGGGGGTCTCCTTTCGCATTTTTGGACGAACTCGTCTGTGACGAGGCGTAATCAACTGAAAAGTGGCCGGGAATTTTCAGTTCTCCGACCTGGACGCCGGGGCTAAAGCCCCGGGGGACGAGCTGCTGAAGAACACCCGACAGCGCCTGGCCCGATCCGTGGAATCCATATGCATGGAAACGAGACGGCGGGCGGCAACCCGGAAATTGCCAAGGCCGCGCTTTCAACCATCTACAGCCGCCGCACCAGCGCTTGCAAGGGGGCCAGCGGCGGATCGGTCACCTCGGCCAACCGGCGCTTGAGGCCGGCAAGGGCCGCCGGGATGGAGTCGGCGAATCCGGTTTTGCCCTTGACGCGCCACAAGAAGCCGAAAGCGCCCAGGATCTGCAGATTGCGGGCCAGGGCGCAGTAGCGGTAGCCGGTGATGAAGTCCTGGGCCCCCGGGCCGGAAAGACCGAGGCCGGCCACGGCATCGGCGAGCAGGGCGGCCTGGAGGTCCGGGGGCAGATCCACGTAGGGATCGATGAGCAAACTGGCCAGATCGTAGGCCAGGGGACCGATGCGGCCGCCCTGGTAGTCGATGATGCCGATGCGACCCTCATGGACCATGATGTTGCGGGACTGGAAATCCCGGTGCATGAAGCCCACGGGGTGGATGCGCTCGATGCGCTGGGCCAGGTGCTCGAAGGACGGCAGCAGGCGCTCCTCGCTGACGGTGACACCGGCCACGGCCCGGACAAAGGCATCGAGGAAGTAGCGGCCCTCGCGGTCAACGATGGTTTGCCGGTCGTAGCGGGCCCCCTGGTGACACCAGGATGGCGCGAAGCCCCGGATTCCGGCCTCGGACATGTGAATCAGTGCCGCGATGACGCGGCGGTACAGCTCCCGGCGGGCCCGGGGCGCGCACCGGCGTGCGACGGATTGGAGGTCGGCGTCGCCCAAGTCCTCCATCATCACCAGCCCGGCGAAGGGTTCCGCCGCCCGGATGGCCGGAACCGGGACGTTTCGCTGGTGCAGGTGGCGGCCGATGGCGATGACGGCGTCCACTTCACTGGGCCGATGACCGGCCGAGATCCCGTGATCGGCCAGCACCACGGTGGCGTTTTCGGCCCGCAGGCGATACCAGCGTCGGTCCGAACCGTCGCCGGCCAAAGGTTCCCAGGTCACCGTGGCCGGGTCGATCTGGCGCTGGAAGGCCCGGGGAATCAGGGCGTCGGCCGCGGCGCGCCGGTAGCGGTCCGGGGTGCCGGCGTCGGTCCAGGCGGCGGTGGTCGGAAAGGACCGCAGCCGATGACCAGAGGCCTGGAGCGCTTCGTAGGCACCGATGCTGTCGGCGGATCCGGATCGGGGCAGAAAATCAAGCACCAACGGGTCGAGGACCTGGATGCCGGTGAAGGTCGCCAGTCGCCCGGCGGCCCGGGCCGCATCGGCCTCGACAGGGGACGGGCGCAGCCGGCCGATGCAGTCGTCCGGGGTCAGCACCACCGAGTCGAGGGACGGATGGCGCGTCATCACCAGGGTGGCCGGATCGTGGTGGCCGGCGTGGAAGCGGTAGACGGCGGCCAGATCCACCGCCGTGACGATGTCGCCGTTGACCACGAAGAAGGGGCGCCGGTCCCAGAAATCCCTCAGGTTGGCGATGGCGCCGCCGGTGCCGAGAATCCGGGGTTCGTGGCGCACCGTCACCGGAATGTCCCACTTGCGGGCGGCCAGGGCCGCGGTGAGCGCCGGGGCCAGGTGATGGGTGTTCACCGCCACCGCTTCACAGCCGGCGGCGGCCAATTGGTCGATGAGGCGATGGAGCATCGAGATGCCGCCCACGGGAAACAGCGGCTTGGGGATTTTCTCGGTCCAGGGGCGCAGCCGGGTCCCCAGACCGGCGGCCAGCACCAGGGCCTTCATCAGGTGGCCAGCGCGTTCAGATAGCGGCGGATCTTGTCGGCATAGGCATCGACGATGGGACCGTCGGCGCTCTGACCGATGCCGCGGCTCAGGAAGAAATCCACCGCGTTCTTGTAGTTGATCCGCGACAAGGCTTCCTTGCGCTGAATTTCCTCGGTCTTGAACATGCGGGCCCCCAGGGCCTCGATTTTCTTGAGCCGGTCCTTGACCTCCATCGGTTGACCGGCGCTACCCCTAAAATGGTTCACCACGATCCAGTAGGATTCGAGGTAGGTTTGGAGGAAGGTCCCGAAAAGTTTGAGCTTCTTATAACCGGCGGCGGTGAGGTTGTACGTGTCGGGCAGGGTGGGATGGGGCATGAGGATGGCGTCGTCGATGAAGGTCTTGAGGGTCTTGCGGACGTAGTACTCCGGCTGGCGCTCGATGTCGTAGGCGAACTCGTTCTTGAACAGTTGCTGGAGCTCGCGATAGGTGCCGTGGAGATCGGCCGAGGCGAACTGGAAGGCGTTGCGGTCCAGGATGCTCAGGGCCGTGGCGGCCGCCGGCACGAAGAAGTGGATGGTGTTGTTCTTGTAGTATTCCAGATTGGGGCGCTTGTTTTCGTTGACGGTGTAGACGACCTCGCGGTGGCCGGCCTGCTTGCCCAGGTCGATGGATTCGATGAAACGCCGCTGTTGGTAGGCCTCGAAGGCCTGCTCGATGGCCCGAATCGGTTCCACCACAAGGGTGTCGGCCAGGGGGGCCCGCAGGGCCTCGAGGTAGGCGAGGTATCCCTGGGTGGTGTCCATCAGATCTTCGCGGGTAAAGCGCCGCTGGAAAAGATTGAGGAGGGTGGCGGCCACCAGGGCATGGGGGGTGACGATGGTTACGGCGTTGATGGCGTTGATGACGCGAAAGGCCACGTTACGGCTCAGGGCGGCCTGCTCGGCCGGACTCAAGGCGTCGTAGTCGATGGCGTTGCGGTCCATGAGCTCTTTGAAGGAAAACGGCGCCTGAAATCGCACATAGACCCGGCCGTAGCGTTTCTTCAGAAAACGCCGGGCCCGGATCACCTGACTGAGATTTTCCGGCTCCTTGGCGCCGCCTTCCATTTCCTTCAGGTAGGCGCTCTCTTCCAGGACCCGATCGTAGCCGATGAAGATGGGGGTGAAAATCAGGTCTTCGCAAGCGTTTTCCTGATAGCTGCGGATCAGGGTGGACAGCAGTCCCATCTTGGGCAGAATCATCTTGCCGGTACGACTGCGGCCGCCTTCGATGAAAAATTCGATGTTGAACCCTTCCTGGAGAATTTTGTACACGTACTCCGAGAACACCTTGGCGTAGAGCGGTTTGCCCTTGAAGGTGCGGCGGATGAAGAAGGCGCCGGCGTTTCGGAACAGCGGCCCCAGGGGAAAGAAGGAAAGGTTCTTGCCGGCGGCCACCAAGGGGCAGGGCATGTTGTTGTTGAAGAGCAGATAGCTCAGCAGCAGGTAGTCGATGTGACTTTTGTGGCAGGGGATCAGGACGAGCGGCCCCCGCCGGGCCGCCTCCTTGATGCGGCGCAACTCGGCGGCGTTGACGCTGATGCCGTCGAACATGGTGTTCATCAGAAACCGCACCACCACCGAGAGGATGTTGAGCAAGGTGATGCTGTAGCCGGCCGCGATTTCATCCAGGTAGCCGGCGGCCTGGCGTCGCGCCTGGGCCAGGGGAATGTTTTCCTTGGCCGCGTAGGTGTTGAGAAAGGCGGTCATGCGGTCGCCGGTGAGAATGCCTTCCTTGAGCTCCTGGCGGCTCTTGAGGGCCGGACCGGTGATGGTCTGCCGGTGGCGGTTGATTTGGCGGAGCAGTTCGCGCCGCAGCACCAGCGCCTGATAGGCGGCGTCGCGGGAGCGCAGGTCCGGCCGGTCGAGAAAAGCGCGCAGGTCCAGCGGCTCGGAGATTTCCACGAAAATGCGGCCGGGATGCTTGAACATTGTGACCAGGCGGCGCAGGCGACCGGGGCGCAGCTCGCTGCCAAAGAGCATGTCCATGAGCTTGGGCTCGGTGGAAACCGGGTTGCGGCCGAAGAACATCAACTGGGGGACGATGAACACGGGGCGGTCGATGCGCTGTTGAAGCTCGACCAGAAAAAACAGGGGATCGAGGTGGGCCTTGACGAAGCGTTTGTAAAAGCCCCTGCGCCGCACCAGGGACAGGTGGCTGGCGGTGCCGGATGCCAGGCAACGGGCCGCGTAGCCGTTTTCAAACGGGTCGCGCAACGACAGGTGACGCAGCAGGTGCTCGCATCCGGCCGCGAGGATACGGATCAGGCGCGAAATCGGCTGGAGCAGCAGGATGTGGTGGTCGAAGCTGAACTCCGGCACCGGAAGCTTGAGCTGATCGTAGCGGGTGTGATAGAAGAAATGTTCAAAGCGGCTCTTGTACTTGGACACATAGACGATGACGCTTTCCGGTGGCAGGCCGCGAATCTTTTCGCTTTCGGCCGGCTGGAAGGTGATCCCCGAGTAGAACAGGCCGAGCAGCCAGGACATCAACGCCCCGGGGTGTCGGGGAAAAAAGCTGTCGTAATGGTCGGATGTGCCCTTGAGCAGCCGCTGGCGCCAGCGGGCCAAGGTTTTCATTGGTTTTGGGGACATGGGCGTTTCCTGTCAAAGGGCGCGATGGCGCCTGGCAAAACGACCGGCCAGGGACCGCGGCAAAGAGTCCCGATACCGGAAGAAACAAGTTGGAAAGTTTTAAAAAATAACAGATCCGCCCGCTCAAGGCAATTTTTTGTTGCCGGGCCGCAACTGGTGGCCCGCGTCGGGGGCGGGAAGAAAAATGGGCTTGTGTTCCCGGCGGGGTTATGGTAGGTCGATTCTAGTTTGGCGTGGCCAGAATTATTTTGATCCTATTGATATTTTTGAAAAAAGCGGCCGACGACGTCGGCGCCGGCACGCCTTGGACATCAGTCGGCATTTTCATTTCAAACCATAAGGAGGGGTAGGGTTTATGAAAACGTTAATCGGTGGCGCGGTTGCAGCGGTTCTGGGCCTCATCGGCCTTTCCGTTTGGTTCGGAGAATTTTTGCAGATCCTGGCCGGCGCACTTCCCATCATGCTGCTGCTCGGCGGCGGGTTGGCGTTGTACCTCGGGTTCGACGAACTCAAGGACACCTGGAAGAAGGAAGAACCGGTGGAGCCGGCGGCTGCGGAAGCAGGTGACGACGTTGAAAAGTACAAGAAGGAAATCGATGACCTGAAAAAGGAGATCGAGGCGCTCAAGGGCGAGAAAGCCTGATCCCCCCCACCGGTCTGACCGTCCCGATGAAGAGCCCCGTACCGTTTCGGTACCGGGCTCTTGTCTTTTCCAGTCCCTTTCCCGCGGCCGTTTTTTTCTCAATCGTAGAGTAGCCAGCGTCGGCTCCGGCGCCTGAAGCGTCGGCAGTCGGTTTCCCAGGAAGCCGCCAGGGCGCCGATGTCCGCCATGGTCGTCAGGTGCTGGGTCAGCCGGCCGTCGCCGAGAATCAGGTCGATGGGACGCCGGTGGTACGCGTACTCGTAGGGGGGCGCCTTCCATGCAAAGGCATCGCCGGCGGTGCGGATGACGGCTTGCAGCAGTCTCAGGCTCGTCTCGTACGGGCGAAAACGGTGGGGCCGGACCACGTGGAGCTGAAACCCCCGGCACAGATGACCCTGCCATTTTTGGGCGGTGGGCTCGAAGGCGCACGGCCGGAGCACGACCCCCGGCGGCGAACCGCCCAGTGCGTTCAGCACGGCCGCGGGATCGATGAACGGGGCCCCGAACAGCTCGAAGGGCTGGGTGGTGCCACGGCCCTCGGAAACGTTGGTGCCCTCCCAGATGACCTGGCCCGGGTAGACGAGGGCGGTGGCCGGCGTCGGCATGTTGGGTGATGGCGCCACCCAGGGCAGACCGGTGTCACCGAAGGCCATGGACCGCCGCCAGCCCCGCATGGGCACCACCCTCAGATCGCAGTCGATCTTTCTTTCCGCCTTGAGCAGACGGGCGAGCTCGCCGACGGTGAGCCCATGGCGCATGGGCAAAGGATGACGGCCCACGAAAGAGGCCCAATCCGGATCGAGGAGGTTGCCTTCCACCCGGGTGCCGCCGATGGGGTTGGGCCGGTCGAGGACCACCACCGTCTTGTCATGAAGCGCGGCGGCCTCCAGGCAGTGGCTCAAGGTCCAAATGAAGGTGTAGACCCGACAGCCGACGTCCTGCAGATCCACCAGCAGCACGTCGATGGGGGCGAGCATGGCGGCATCGGGAATCCGGGTGCGACCGTAGAGGCTGAAGACGGGCAGCGCCGACAACGGATCCCGGCAGTCGGCCGATTCCACCATGTTGTCCTGCTTTTCAGCGAAAAAACCGTGCTGGGGGCTGTAGAGGGCGGTGAGACGGCCCGGCCAGCGGGCGGCGATGCGCGTGGCGGCATGCTGCAAGCGGGGGTCCACCGAGGCGGGGTTACACAACAGGCCGAAGCGGCGATGGCGCAAATCCCGGAGCGGGGATGCCAGAAAATTTTCCAGGCCGGTGAAAACGCGGGACATGGGGTGTCTCCAGTGGCAGTGAGGTGGATATCCGCACTGGCGCTTTAGCATATTTTTCACCCGTGACCAATAAGAACCAAAATTCCTTCTCACGGGGGAAAAGTGCAGCAACGAGGGAATAATGCCTTGACAAGGATCAGGCACGACAATAAAAAAGTAGGTTTATGCGATATATTACGCGTTGCGGCATGCGGTGGGAGGCGTCAAACTTTGCAGATCACGCTCAAGGGGATCGTCATTATCGTCGGCAATTACGGCAGCGGCAAGACGGAGGTCGCCATCAATCTGGCGGCCCATCGCCGCCGGGCCGGCGTATCGGTGCGGGTGGCCGATCTGGACCTGGTCAATCCGTATTTTCGAACCCGTGAGGCCCGGGATTCCCTGGCCCGGCTCGGGGTTGAAGTGGTCCTGCCGCCGGCGCGCTATCTCAACGCCGACCTGCCGATCCTCGATCCGGCGGTGGCCGGCTTGATCCGCCAGCCCAGCGAGCTCACGATCCTGGATGCCGGCGGAGACGATGTGGGGGCCACGGTGCTCTCCTCTCTGCACCACGTCCTGGCGGAAGCCGAGGCCCAGGTGTTGCAAGTGGTCAATCCCCTTCGCCCTTTTACCGACACCCCTGCCGGATGCCAGCGGATCCGCCGCGAGATCGAGGCGGCGAGCCGGCTGAAGGTCACGGGACTGGTGGGCAACGCCAACCTCATCGGCGACACCGAACCGGCCCACGTCATCGAAGGGTATCAATTCGTGCGGGCCCTATCCGAGGAAAGCGGCCTGCCGCTGGTTTTTGTCACCGTTCCGGAACCCCTGGCGGCCCGCTGCGCCACCGAGGATTGGGTCTGTCCGGTGCTGCCGATCCGACGGCAGTTGGTACCGCCTTGGCTCCGTGCCGCCGATCTGGAGGCGGCGGACTGAAGCGGTTTGAATACATCCAAGGAGTGAACCCCGATGGTCTATCAACACCGAATCGATGTGGAGCGTTGCAAGGGCTGTGGCCTCTGCGTGGCCGCCTGTCCCAAAAAAGTGCTGGAGATATCCACCACCGTCAACACCCGGGGCTATTTCCCGGCGTACCAGGCCCGTCCCGAAGACTGCGTGTTTTGCGCGATTTGCGCCACCATGTGTCCGGATGTGGCCATTACCATCACCGAGGTGGAAGAGACCTCGGCGGCGGGCTGAAGCGGAGGAAGCATGGGCAAGATCCTGATGAAAGGCAACGAGGCCATTGGCGAGGCGGCGATCCGCGCCGGTTGTCTCAACTATTTCGCCTATCCCATCACCCCCCAGAGCGAGGTGGCCGAGTACCTGGCCAAGCGCATGCCGGAGGTGGGCGGCGTATTCTTGCAGGGGGAGAGTGAAGTGGCCGTCGGCTACATGCTCTTCGGGGCCGCGGGGGCCGGGGAGCGCGTTTTCACCACCTCCTCCAGCCCGGGCATCAGCCTGATGAGCGAGGCCATCAGTTACATCGCCGCGGCCCAGTTGCCGGTGGTGTTTGTCAATATCATCCGCGGCGGCCCGGGGCTCGGGGGGATTCTGCCCAGCCAGGGCGACTACTTCCAGGCCACCAAGGGCGGCGGCCACGGCGATTATCACCTGTTGGTGCTGGCGCCGGCCAGCGTCCAGGAAACCGCCGAGATGGTGATGATGGCCTTCCCCCTGGCGGAAAAGTACCGCAACCCGGTGATGATTCTCGGCGACGGGCTCATCGGCCAGATGATGGAGCCGGTGGAGTTTCCGGAACAGTTGCGCACCGCCCCCAGCGACAAGAGCGGCTGGGCCACCAGCGGCATGGCCACCCGGGGCAGTCGTCAGCGCAACCTGGTCAAATCGCTGTTTCTCGACCCGGAGGCCCTCAACAACCAGAACCTGCTGCTCAAGAGCAAGTACGATCAGATGCGCCGTGAGGAGGTCCGCTACGAGGCCTACAACCTCGACGGCGACTACCGGGTGCTCATCGTCAGTTACGGGACGATGAGCCGGGTGTGCCGCACGGCGGTGGACAACCTCAAGGCCGAGGGGCTGGAGGTGGGGTTGTTGCGGCCCCAGACCCTCTTTCCCTTCCCGCTGGAAGCGATACGGGCGGCGGCCGGCGGCCCCGCCTGCCAGGCGGTGATCAGCATCGAGATGAGCATGGGGCAGATGGTCGAAGACGTGGAGCGGGCTGTTTGCGGGATTCGGCCGGTTCACTGGTACGGCAAGTGTGGCGGCGATGTGCCCACCCCCGAAGAGGTGATGGACGTGGTCCGCGGTCTGCTGGACGGCGACCGCTGAACGGGCGCAAGGCGCGTCCGGTAAGGAGTTGACAGCTTATGGGCAAGATATTCACCAAACCCCGGTCTCTGACCGATCAGCCCACCCACTACTGCCCGGGATGTACCCACGGGATCATCCATCGGCTGGTGGCGGAGACCATCGACGAACTGGGCATCGAGGAGCGCACCGTCGGCATCGCGCCGGTGGGATGCGCCGTGCTCGCTTACAACTACTTCACCTGCGATTTTCAGGAGGCGGCCCACGGGCGGGCGCCGGCCATGGCCACCGGGATCAAGCGGGTGCGGCCGGACCTGGTGGTGTTTACCTACCAGGGCGACGGTGACCTGGCCAGTATCGGCATGGGGGAGATCGTCCACGCGGCCAACCGCGGGGAGAAGTTCACCGTGATCTTCGTCAACAATGCCGTCTACGGGATGACCGGCGGCCAGATGGCCCCCACCACCATGCCGGGGCAACGCACCACCACTTCTCCCTTGGGGCGTAACGTGGAGGAGGTGGGGATGCCCATCAAGATGGCCGAACTGTTGGCCGCTCTGCAGACCCCGGCCTACATCACGCGTCAGACCGTGATCGACCCCAAGAGCATCCGCCGTGCCAAGCAGGCGATCCGCCGGGCCTTCGAATACCAGCTCGCCGGCCGCTGTTTTTCCCTGGTGGAGCTGGTGAGCACCTGTCCCACCAACTGGGGCATGACGCCGGTGGAGGCCCTGGCCTGGGCACGCGACACCCTGCTGCCCTACTATCAAATCGGAGATTTCAAGGTTCCGGAATGACGGGCCGGCGGCCCGCGGCAAAGGAAGTATCCATGCAAAGTGAAGTGAAGTTCGCCGGCTTCGGCGGCCAGGGAATCCTGCTCAGTGCCAAGATCCTGGCCCATGCGGCCCTGGAGGAAGGCCACGAGGTGGTCTGGATTCCTTCCTACGGTCCGGAGATGCGCGGCGGAACGGCTTATTGCACCGTGGTCATCGGCGATCGCCCCATCGGTTCGCCCATCATCAAGAACCCCCGGCATCTGATTGCCATGAATCGGCCGTCGTTGGAAAAGTTCGCCGCCACGGTCAAGCCGGGGGGGATCATTCTCATCAACGCCAACCTCATTCCCATCGGCTCGGGCCGGGACGACGTGACGGATCTCGTGGTGCCGGTGAATGACCTGGCCGCGGAAGCCGGCAACTTGCGGGCGGCCAACCTCGTGGCCCTGGCGGCCTTCGTTGCCCGCAGCGGCATCGTCGGCTTCGATATCTTGCGTCGTTGCGTGGAGGAGGAGTTCGCCGCCAAGCCACGGACCCTGCCCGTCAACATGGCCGCCCTGGAAAAGGGGCGCCAGGCGGCGGCCGGGTGATCTGAAGGACCCGCCATGACTTCACCGATGCCGCCGCTTAGGTTGGTGACCATCGACGGTCCGGCCGGGGCCGGCAAGACCACCGTCAGTCGGCTGCTGGCCCAACATCTCGGCTACCGTTACGTGGACACCGGCGCTCTGTACCGGGGCGTGGCCCTGGCCGCCATGGCAGAGGGGATCGCCCCCGATGACGACGCGGGGCTGGATCGGTTGTGCCAGCGGATTCGGCTGGAATTGACCCCCACCGAGCGGGGCCTGCGATTGATGCTCGACGGGGTGGATGTCACCGATGAACTGCGCGGCCGGGAAGTCACCCGCATGGCCTCGGCCGTCTCGGCCCGCCAGCCGGTGCGCCGTTTCCTGCTGAACCTTCAACGCGCTTTGGGCAAGAATCGAGGCGCGGTCTTCGAGGGGCGCGACATGGGAACGGTGGTTTTTCCCGATGCGGAAGTGAAGTTTTTTCTCGATGCCGCCGTGGAAGAACGGGCCCGGCGCCGGCATGCCGAACTGGCCGAATCCGACCGTCCGCCGCTGGCCACGGTGGTGGCGGAAATTCAGCGCCGGGACCGCAACGACAGCTCCCGGCAGTTGGCGCCGCTGAAGCCGGCCCCGGATGCCATGCGTATCGATGCCACCGATCTGACGCCCCGGGAGGTGGTGGCGCGGATGCTGGCGCACATCGATCGCTTGCCCTGATTCCCTGAACGATGTCCCCGGCGCGGAAAATTTTATCATTGTTTTTTAACCTTGGCTTTGGTATGGCACGCTGTTGTATCAGAGGGTGACGTACGTCGGCACCCGCGAAAATTCGGCGCAGGGGGAGCTTCTCTTAATGGAAAACACTCAATCATTTGATTCCGAACACACCGAAAACACCGATGATTCCGAAAACACCGAAAATATGAACATCGGTGACGAGTTGATGCCCGGCGAACAACCGTCGGCCGAAGCTGAAACGATGGAGAACCTCATGGAGATGTACGAGGAGAGCTTCAAGCGTTTCGCCGAGGGCGAGGTGGTCAACGGACGCATCATCTCGGTGGACAAAGACCATGTCCTGGTGGACATCGGCTACAAGAGCGAAGGACAGATCCGGATTCACGAGTTCAGGGATGAAAGCGGCGAAATCCGGGCTGAAGTCGGTGACACCGTTGAAGTAATGGTCGAATGGTGGGACGACGAGAACGAGGTGGTGGTCCTTTCCAAGGAAAAGGCCGAAAAGGTCAAGGTCTGGGAAGAGATCAAGGAAACCTACGACAACGACGGCACCATCAGCGGCACCATCACGTCCCGGGTCAAGGGCGGATTTTCGGTGGATATCGGTGTCCAGGCCTTCCTGCCCGGCAGCCAGGCGGACCTGCGGCCGATCCGCAATCTGGATGAAATGGTCGGCCAGACCTTCGAGTTCAAGGTCCTCAAGTACAACCGCAAGCGCAGCAACATCGTGCTCTCGCGTCGGGTGATTCTCGAAGCCGAGCGAGAAGCCAAGCGCAGCGCCACCCTCGCTTCGATCCACGAGGGCAAGGTGGTGGACGGCGTGGTCAAGAATATCACCGAGTACGGCGTCTTCGTCGATCTCGGCGGTGTGGACGGGCTGCTGCACATCACCGACATTTCCTGGGGCCGGGTCAAACACCCGTCGGACCTGTTCGCCATCGGCGACGAGATCCAGGTAAAGATCCTCAACCTCGACCTGGAGAAGGAGCGGGTCTCCCTAGGCATGAAGCAGCTCACGCCGGATCCGTGGACCACGGCGGCGGAAAAATATCCCGTAAGCGCGCGGGTTACCGGACGGGTGGTCAGCCTGACGGACTACGGCGCCTTCGTGGAGCTGGAGGAAGGCATCGAGGGGCTGATCCACGTGTCGGAGATGAGCTGGACGCGCAAGATCCGGCATCCCTCCAAGGTGGTGGCCGTGGGCGACGAGGTGGAGGCGGTGGTCCTGGACATCAAGCCGGACGCCCGCCGCATTTCCCTGGGGATGAAACAGGCCAAACCGAATCCCTGGGATGTCATCAGCGAGAAATACCCCGTGGGCACCACCATCGAGGGGCGCATCAAGAACATCACCGATTTCGGCTTGTTCATCGGGATCGACGAGGGCATCGACGGCCTGGTACACATCAGCGATCTGTCGTGGACCAAGCGGATCAAGCACCCGGGCGACCTTTACAAGAAAGGCGACCTGGTGCAGGCGGTGGTCCTGGACATCGACAAGAAGTCCGAGCGTTTCTCCCTGGGCATCAAGCAGCTTCAATCCGATCCGTGGGAGACGGTCAACGAGCGTTATGAAGTGGGCAAGGAGATCACCGGTACCGTCACCAACCTCACCGACTTCGGCGTTTTCGTGGAGCTGGAGGAGGGCATCGAAGGGCTGGTTCACGTCTCGGAGATCAGCAAGGAGAAGATCAAGACCCCCGTGGGGATGTTCAACGTGGGCGACCTGATCACCGCCCGGGTGATGAACATCAACAGCGACGAGCGGCGCATCGGTCTGTCCATCAAGCGGCTGGACATGCCGGATGACCAGGCCCTGCTCAGCGAGTACGTCAGCAGCATGCGGGCGCCCACCTCCGCCTTCGGGGAGATCCTGCGGGAAAATCTCCAGGAGAAGCTCAACAGCCAAGCGCATGGAGAAGACGAGGAGGCCTGATTCCTCCGGGGTCGATCCCGGGATATTTTTCCTGTGTCGTGTTTTGACGGCCGGCATCGGGTTCTCGGAGCCCGGTGCCGGTCGTCCTGTTTTCGCCTGAAACCAACCCGCACGCTTTTTCGTATCGATTGCGGCACATTGCCGGATCGGCCGGCTTCTGGAGCCAATGATGTTTTCCCGTCGCCATCCCTTCTTGTTTTTCATTCTGGTGCTGGCCGCTCTCGGCACCGCCGCCACCTTCTGCCTCAGCGCGATGGTGGCCTTCACGGTCCATCGCAGCGGCACGCGAGAGGCGGACAGCGATTTGCCCCGGGTGGGAATCGTCGAAGTGTCCGGGGTGTTGGCCGATGCCAAGGGGATTCTGGAAGATCTGAAAAAGATGCGTGAGGACGAGACCATCGAGGCCATCGTGCTGCGCGTCGATTCGCCGGGAGGGGCGGTGGCACCGTCTCAGGAGGTCTTCCGGGCGGTGGGACAAACCGCCGAAAGCAAGAAGATCGTCGCCTCCTTCGGTGCCGTGGCCGCCTCCGGCGGTTACTACGCCGCCGCGGCCAGCAGTGGCATCATCGCCAGTCCCGGCACCCTCACCGGCAGCATCGGGGTGATCATGGGGTTTACCAATTTTCGCGAGTTGCTGGACAAGATCGGGTTGACACCGGTGGTGATCAAGAGCGGGGAATTCAAGGATCTCGGCTCTCCGGTGCGCGAGATGCAACCGGGGGAACGTCAGGTGCTCCAGGCGCTCAGCGACCAGATCCACCAGCAGTTCATCCGGGATGTGGCCCAGGGGCGCGCCATGGATCTGCCCCGGGTGGAATCCCTGGCCGACGGCCGCATCTACACCGGGGAGGAGGCCCAAGCCCTGGGGCTGGTGGACCGCCTGGGCAATCTGGAGGACGCGGTGGCCTGGGCCGGAGAGCTGGCCGGCATCCAGGGCCCGGTGCAGATGGTCTACGCCCGGGAAAAACGTTTCTCGATGATCGAGGCGGTGCTGGAGAGCCGGTGGGGCGAGGTTTTCGAGATCTTTTTCAACGGTCGGCCGGCGGCCCTGATGGAGGGGGTGTATTAGTCACTGGTCATTGGCGGGGGGCATCGGAAGCGCCGGGTTAGAGGCTGCTGATGTCGCCGAGCCCCTCGCGCAGAATTTCCGGTTCGTCGTCGATGAGGGAGATGACGCTGGAGGGGCGTCCGGGCACGGGCCCGCCATCGATCACCAGATCGATGCGGTTGCCGAAGTAATCGTGCAGCAGGGAAGGGTCATCGAAAATGTCACCGTCCGGGGCCTTGGCGCTGGAGGAGATGATGGGGTTGCCCAAAGCCTCGACCAGAGCGATGCAGATGGCATGGTCCGGCATGCGGATGCCGGCGGTACGGCGCTTGGTGAGCATGATTCGGGGGACCAGCTTGGAGCCTTCCAGAATGAAGGTGTAGGCACCGGGCAGCAACCGCCGCATCGTCTTGTAGGCGTAGTTGGACACCTTGGCGTAGTCGCTGATGTGCTTCAGGTCGCTGCAGATGAAACTGAAGGGTTTCTTCTTGTCGCGTTGGCGGAGCTGGTAGATCTTTTCAATGGCCCGCTTGTTGAAGATGTCGCACCCGATGCCGTAGTAGGTGTCGGTGGGGTAGGCGATGACGCCGCCTCGCTGGAGCACTTCCACGGCCATGCCGACGAGCCGTTGGGGCGGATTTTGAGCGTTCATCTCGATCAACATCTGGGGTTCCCCTCGCCGCCACCGTCCAACGGCGGCAAAACGTGGTGTTTTATAGCCCATTTGACAGCGGGAGGCAAGGACGGCCCGGCGGCGCGTCTTCCGCATTGCCATTGAACCGGCCATCTGGTATGCGAAGGCAACCGTCGGTTCGGTTGGCGGCTCTCGGTACTGCCCTGATAAGATATCAATATTATTGAATTTTGGAGGAAATTGCTCATGGTGACCCTTCCCCCCGAGGAAGCTTACGCTTTTGACGATGTGTTGCTGGTGCCTTGTTATTCGGATGTCTTGCCCAAGGACGTGGACACCCGTACCCGGCTGACCCGTCGGATCAGCCTCAATATTCCCATTGTCAGCGCCGCCATGGATACCGTCACCGAAGCGCGCACCGCCATCAGCATGGCGCGCGAAGGCGGTCTGGGATTCATCCATCGCAACATGGACATCCCCAGCCAGGTCCTCGAAGTCAGCAAGGTGAAAAAGAGTGAAAGCGGGATGATCATCGACCCGGTGACCATTCATCCGGACCAGCCCATCCACGAGGTGCTCAAGCTGATGGAAGAGTACCGCATCAGCGGGGTGCCGGTGATCCAGGGCGAACAGCTCGTGGGGATTGTCACCAACCGGGACCTGCGCTTCGAGTCGGCCCTGGACAAACCGGTGGCCGAGGTGATGACCAAGGATCATCTCGTCACGGTCTCCGAGGGGATCGACCTGGAGGAGTCCAAACGGCTTTTGCACAAGCACCGCATCGAGAAGCTGCTGGTGGTGGACAAGGACGGGCGGCTCACCGGTATGATCACCATCAAGGACATTGAAAAGATCAAGAAATACCCCAACGCGTGCAAGGACCGTCTCGGCCGCCTGCGGGTGGGCGCCGCCGTGGGCGTCGGGCCGGACATGCTGGAACGTGCCGAGGCCCTGATCACCGCCGGCGCCGATGTGATCTGCATCGACACCTCCCACGGCCATACCCTCAACGTGATCCAGGCCGTAAAAACCCTCAAGGCGACCTTTTCCGACATCGAGCTGATCGCCGGCAACGTGGCCACCGCCAAGGGCGCCGAGGACCTGGTCGCCGCCGGTGTCGACGGGGTGAAGATCGGTATCGGTCCCGGCTCCATCTGCACCACCCGCATCGTGGCCGGGGTGGGGATCCCCCAGGTTACCGCCATCATGAACTGCCGGTCGGTATCGGCCAAGACCGGCGTGCCCATCATCGCCGACGGGGGGATTAAGTATTCGGGCGATTTGACCAAAGCCATTGGCGCCGGCGCCCATGTGGTGATGGTCGGCGGCCTGCTCGCCGGCACCGAGGAAAGCCCCGGTGAATTGATTCTTTTCCAGGGCCGCACCTACAAGGTCTACCGGGGAATGGGTTCCCTGGAAGCGATGCGCCAAGGGAGCAAGGACCGATATTACCAGGGAGAGAATGAAGCCCCGGACAAGCTCGTGCCCGAAGGGATCGTGGGGCGGGTGCCTTACCGGGGGCCGGTGTCCGATACGGTTCTCCAGCTTGTGGGGGGCCTGAAGGCCGGCATGGGATACGTGGGATGCCGAACCATCGAAGAGCTGCGCGAAAAGGCGCGATTCCGCAAGATCTCGGCCGCCGGGATGCGCGAAAGCCACGTCCACGATGTCATCATCACCAAGGAGGCCCCCAACTACCGGATCGAATAAGTGGCGGTAGCTTCTTTCCCGTTAATGCCGATGTGAAATGAATGCCATGACCGTCAATCCATCCCATTTTGTTCACCTCCATCTGCACACGCAGTACAGCCTGCTGGACGGCGCCATCCGGCTTGATGCGCTCATGGACCGTGCGCGCCAGTTCGAGATGTCGTCGGTGGCCATCACCGATCACGGCACGATGTTCGGGACGGTGGAGTTCTACCAGAAGGCGCTTGACGCGGGCCTCAAACCGATCATCGGATGCGAATGTTACGTGGCGCCCCGGCGTCTGACGGACAAGACGCCGCTGGATGCCAAGGGGGTGAGGCATCTGGTGCTGCTGGCCCGGGACAACCAGGGGTATCGCAACCTGTGCAAGCTGGCCACGGTGGCCCAGTTGGAAGGTTTCTACTACAAGCCGCGCATCGACAAGGCCCTGCTGGAAGAACATTGCCAGGGGCTGATCTGCCTGTCGGCCTGCCTGCATGGCGAGATCCCGCGTCACATCCTCGACGGACGCATCGATTTGGCCGAGGAAGCGGCCCGTTACTACCGCGGCCTCTTCGGCGAGGACAACTTCTTTCTGGAAGTCCAGCACAACGGCATCCCCGATCAGGCGCGGGTCAACACCGTGCTCAAGGAGATGAGCCAGCGGCTGTCCATCGGACTGGTGGCCACCAACGACTGTCACTACCTCGATCCGGCCGACGTGCGGGCCCACGAAGTGCTGCTGTGCATCCAGACCGGCAAGACGGTGCGCGATCCGGCACGATTCCGCTTCGACACCGACCAGCTCTACTTCAAGTCTCCCCGGGAGATGGCAACCTATTTCGCCGACTATCCCGGGGCCATCGCCAATACGGCGGCCATCGCGGACCGTTGCAACGTCACCTTCGACTTCAATACCCATCATTTTCCCTGTTTTTCCAACGATCCGGAACAAGATGTGGTGGCGTTGTTTGAAAGCCACGCCCGGGAAGGGTTCCAGCAGCGCATGGTCCGGATCCGTGCCAAGAACCCCGGAGTGGACGAGGCCCTCTACGCCCGGCGCCTCGACTACGAGATCCGCACCATCATCGAAATGGGGTTCCCCGGCTACTTTCTCATCGTGGCCGATTTCATCGCCTACAGCCGGCGGAACGGGGTTCCGGTGGGCCCGGGGCGGGGTTCGGCCGCCGGCAGCATTGTGGCCTACAGCCTGGGGATCACCGAACTGGACCCCATCGCCCACGGGCTGATCTTCGAGCGCTTTCTCAACCCGGCGCGCAAGTCGATGCCGGACATCGACGTGGATTTTTGCATCCTTGGGCGCGAGCGCGTGTTTCGCTACGTGGTGGAGCGCTACGGCGGCGGCGACCGGGTGGCCCAGATCATCACCTTCGGCAAGCTCAAGACCCGAGCGGTGATTCGCGACGTGGGCAGGGCCCTGGACATCCCCCTGCCCGAGGTGGACGCCCTGGCCAAGATGGTTCCCGACGTACTCAACATCACCCTCGATGAAGCCCTGGCCCAGACGCCACGGATCACCCAACTGGCCGAGGAGAATCCCCAGATCGCCGATTTGATCCGCATCAGTCGGGTGTTGGAGGGGCTGCCGCGGCACGCCTCCACCCATGCCGCGGGCGTGGTGATCGGGGATCGGCCCCTGGTGGAGCATCTGCCGCTATGCCGTGGCAAAAAAGGCGAGGTGATGACCCAGTTCGACATGCGCTGCGTGGAGCAGATCGGGCTGGTGAAATTCGACTTTCTCGGCCTGCGCAACCTCACCGTCATTGCCGAGGCCCTGCGCCTGATCGCCGAGGGCGGTCAGAGGCCACCGGACCTGTCGGATCTGCCGCTGGACGATCCGGCCACCTACGCCCTGCTGGGCGAAGGGGACACCACCGGGGTCTTCCAGCTGGAAAGCAGCGGCATGAAGGACCTGCTGGTGCGCATGAAGCCCGAGACCTTCGCCGACATCACCGCCCTGGTGGCCCTCTACCGGCCCGGGCCCCTGGACAGCGGGATGGTGGAGGAATTTGTGGAGCGGCGCCATGGGCGCAAGCCGGTGACGTACCTGTTGTCGGAGCTGGAACCGATCCTGGAGGAGACCTACGGGGTCATCGTGTATCAGGAGCAGGTGATGCGTATCGCCGCCGTGCTGGCCGACTACACCATGGCCGACGCCGATGACCTGCGCAAGGCCATGGGCAAGAAGATCGCCGAAAAGATGGCCCGCCACCGCGACAAGTTCCTCGCCGGGGCGGTGGCCAACGGCCACGACCGGAGCACGGCCAACCAGATTTTCGACTTGATGGAAAAATTCGGCCGCTACGGGTTCAACAAGGCCCACAGCGCCGCCTATGCGCTGGTCACCTACCACACCGCCTACCTCAAGGCCCATTTCCCCGTGGCGTTCATGGCCTCGCTGCTCACCAGCGAGATGCATTCCATCGACGGGGTGGTCAAGTTCATCGGTGAATGCCGCAGTCACCAGATCGAGGTGCTGCCGCCGGATATCAACTTCAGCGAGATATCTTTCACCGTCGACGACGGCAGAATCCGCTTCGGCCTGGTGGCGGTCAAGAACGTGGGGGAGGGGGCCATCGAGACCATCCTGGAGACGCGCCGCGCCGATGGCCCCTTCGATTCGCTGTTTGATTTCTGCGAACGGGTGGATTTGCGCAAGGTCAACAAGCGGGTGATCGAGAGTCTGATCAAGTGCGGGGCCTTCGACAGCACCGGCGACAGCCGCACAGCGATGCTGGCGGTGCTGGAAGAGGCGCTGGAACACGGTCAGCGGGCCCAGAAGAAGCGTTGCGATCCCCAGATGGGGCTCTTCGATGCCTGCCTGACCGATACGGCCCCGGTGAACCGTCCGTCCATGCCCACCGGGACGGCGGTGGATGCCCATGAGCTGTTGGTCATGGAGAAGGAATCCCTCGGTTTCTACATCAGCGGCCACCCCCTGGGACGCTACGATGGGATCATCGAGAAGTACGCCACCTGCGATACCGACGGTCTCAAGGAAACCGCCGATGGCGCCACGGTGCGCGTCGGCGCCCTGATCAAGACCATCAAGACCATCCGCACGCGCAAAAACGAGCCCATGGGGTTCATCACCCTGGAGGATCAGTGCGGTACCGTGGAGGCCGTGCTCTTTCCCGGCGTTTTTGCCGGAGTGGGGGATTGGTTGGCGGCGGACCTGCCGGTGTTGGTGCAAGGAGAGGTGCAAAAGGAAGAAAAGGCCGCCAAGATTCTCGTGGATACCCTCATTCAGATGGATCAGGCGGAAACCACCTGGACCGCCCGGGTCCAGGTGAACCTCGATCTGGACCGCAGCGGCCGGGAAGAACTCAACGAGCTGTCCCGGATTTTCAACGGCCATCCGGGTGACTGTCCGGTGTATCTCGTGTTGCGCCAACCCGGAAAGGCCGAAACGGTCCTGGCCCTGCCCGAGTCGGTGCGGGTGCGCCCCGGCCGGCGCCTGGCCCGGGCGGTCAATGGCCTGTTGGGCTATCCGGCGTTCGAGACGGTGTGCGGCCCGATGACCGCGGTGCGGGTGCGCCATTCGGCCAACGGATCCTACGGCCGGGGCAATGGCCGTCGAATGTAATCGCAGAAAGGCGACAAGATGACCCAGATGACTGTTCCCCTGTTGGACCTCAAGCCGCAGTACCGCCAGATCCGGGAAGAGATCCGGCGCGTCACCGAAGAAGTCTACGAAAGCCAGCAGTTTATTCTCGGCCCCCGGGTCGGCGCGCTGGAAGCCGAAATCGCCGCTTATTGCCAGGCCGGCCAGGCGGTGGGGGTTTCCTCGGGCACCGATGCCCTCCTGTTGGCCCTGATGGCGCTGGATGTCGGCCCCGGCGACCTCGTGTTGACCACGCCCTACAGCTTCTTCGCCACCGCCGGCACCATCGTGCGTCTCGGCGCCCAGCCGGTGTTCGCCGACATCGACCCCCTCACCTACAACCTGGACCCCGGAGCGGCCGCCGCCGCCCTGGAGGCCCTGGGATCCGCCTCCCGGCGTCGTGTCAAGGCGATGGTTCCGGTGCATCTTTACGGGCAGGTGGCGCCGATGGAGGCCCTCGGCGCCCTGGCCGCGGACTGGCGATTGGCCGTGGTGGAAGACGCGGCCCAGGCCATCGGCGCCGAGGACCCCCGGGGACGGCGGGCGGGGAGCATCGGCACGGCGGGTTGTTTTTCCTTCTTTCCTTCAAAGAACCTGGGCGGCTTCGGCGACGGCGGAATGGTGACCTGCAACGATGCCGAACTGGCCGAAAAGATGCGGATCCTGCGCATGCACGGCAGTCATCCCAAGTACCACCACGCCCTGGTGGGGGGCAATTTCCGCCTCGACGCCTTGCAGGCGGCCATCGTCAGCGTCAAGCTGCGCTACCTGGATCAATGGACCGCCGGCCGTCAGGACAACGCCGCCACCTATCGGCGGCTCTTCACCGAGGCGGGGCTGGCGGAACGGATCGGTCTGCCCGCCGAGGGGACGGGGCGTCATATCTACAACCAGTTCGTCATCCGGGTGCCCGGCCGCCGGGATGCCCTGCGCGACCACCTCGTCCGTTGCGGGGTCGGCTGCGAGATCTACTATCCCATTCCCCTTCACCTGCAACCGTGTTTTGCCGATCTCGGTTACGAACAGGGCGATTTTCCCGAAAGCGAGCGTGCCGCCACCGAGACCCTGGCCCTGCCTATTTTCCCGGAGTTGAGGGACGATCAGCAACAGTACGTGGTGGATCGGATCCGGGCCTTTTTCGATGCCTGAGGGAGCCGGGCGGCTTCACCAACGGAAAAGGCGGTTCAGGCGGTTTCCGGTCCGTTCAGCCGGACGTCGAATTTTTTGATGAACGTTTCCGGATGATAGGAAAGTTTGGCCCGGCGCAGGCCCTCGTCGTCGAGGTCCTGTTCCCGGTTGACCCAGCGGATGGTCTCGTGGGCGTTATGGGCCAAAAACGCTTGGTTGATGGCCTGGTAGACGCCTTTGAAATCGGGGTTCCCCTTTTCGAAATGGATCAGCAGGGTGTCGGGCGACAGCCGCTCGGCCACCGTGTAGGCGACCAGGCGCCCCTCGACGCGCAGGAGCCCGCCGCGGATGCCGTCCAGGCTGTTCCAGTCGGCAAGTATCCGGGCGATGGCCTGGTTTTCCGCCGTGAGGCTCTCGGTGGACTCGCAGTCACGCCAGGTGCACCAGTCGTTTTGCAGGGCCAGGGCTTCGGCCACGCTGTCCGGCCCCAGGGCCTGGTAAACGGCATCGTAGCGGCGCTGGAACTGGCGCACGAGATTTTTTTTCTTGTGGTAACGGTTGCCGGCGAGGGCGATCATCTCTTCAATGTTGTAGAGATAATCCCACTGCCCCCGCGCTTCCAGGGCTTCGATCCGGTCGCCGGCCACCGTCTTCCAGATTTGCACCAAGGCCTCGGGCACCCGGATCAGGCGGCCGCCGGGGGGCTGCACCAACGACCAAATATGGCGCCAATCCACCGTTTGCCAAGGTCCTACCGGGGCCCAGAGCGCCGGCCGCGGATCATTCTGGCGAATCCAGACCAGGCCGTGGTCCCAGGCCCACTGGAGCCCATAGGCATCGGCCCATCCCCACAAGTTGATGAAACTGTAGTCCGAAGCGATCTGGCGACAGGCGGCCAGGTGTTGCTGGTAGGCGTCCCGGCGCGCGAGAGAAAGCGGCTCGAAGGTGAGGGGCATGAACGGCTCCTGGAAAAGAGGCTGGCGGTTTGGTGCTGCGGCGCTCGGCGGCGCGCCTTTCAAATTCTTCAACTGTTTAGTCTGCCTTGCAAATGCTTGTCAACCGCAGGCCGGCGCTTGACACCGATTCGGCTCCAGGGCTATGGTGCCCCAGGCAATTGACCGACACCGGCCTTAAGTGAATCTCGTTGCATGGAGGGAAGATGGCACATTCACTGTCTGAGACGTTCAAAGGACAGTTTCTCATCGCCATGCCCAGCCTGCTGGATCCCAATTTTTCCCACACCGTCATCTGCCTGGGCGTCCACAACGACCAGGGCGCCATGGGGGTGGTCATCAACCGCCTCCACGCCGACATCCGTTTGCGGGACGTGTTTGCCGAGCTGAAGCTCGGTTGTCAGGACGAGATCGCCGATGTGCCGCTGTACATCGGCGGCCCGGTGCATACCAACGAGATTTTCATTCTTCACGGTCCTCCCCTGAAATGGCAGGGGAGCTTTAACATCAATCCGCAACTGGCCTTGAGCAACAGCATCGATCTGCTGGCCGCCATCGGCGAGGGCAACGGACCAAAAAACTTCATCGTCACCCTTGGATGCGCCGGTTGGGGCCCCGGGCAACTGGAGGCCGAGATTCGTCAAAACGCCTGGCTCACCTGTCCGGTTTCGGAGGACATCCTTTTCCAAGTGCCGGTTTCCCATCGCTGGGAGCGGGCCGTCAAGGGCCTGGGCATCGACCCGGCCCTGCTCTCGACCACGGCGGGCAACGCCTGAGGGCGCGATACGAGGAAACAGCGCCGCTCCCGGGGAAAAATGCCGGGTGCGACGGGGGCGTGCTGGCTTCACCCGGCCCTGGACGACATCCTCGATCCGGCCGATTTCATCTGCATCCTTCACCGTGTTCCAATTCCAAACAAACCGGCACGGGCCCGGAGGGCCGTTGCAAATCCTTTTTAGACTTTGTCGCTTTCCGATGAGGGGGCGTCTGTCACCTTCAACCTTCAACCTGCAACCGGAAGAGGAGACTGCATGGAAGTCACATTTCACGGGGCGGTCAGGGAAGTCACCGGCTCACTGCACCTCGTCGCCCACGGCCAAGATCGCATCCTGCTCGACTGCGGTCTGTTTCAGGGGCGGCGCCAGGAGACCAACGCCAAGAACCGCCAACTGCCGCTGCCGGCCGAAAAGATCACCAACGTGGTTCTCTCCCACGCCCACATCGACCATTCGGGCCGGATTCCCCTGCTGACCCGCAAGGGGTTCGGTGGCCGCGTGATCTGTACCCGGCCGACCCTGGACGCCTGCACCTATCTGCTGCCCGATTCGGGGCATATTCAGGAATCGGACGCCGATTATCTCAACTACAAGACCTTGCGCGGATTCTTGACCCGGCCGCATCAAAACCGAAACGGCAAGTCGCATCGGCCCTACGAGCGGGATCAGGTCCATCGGATGCTCAAGAAACCCGGCCAGCGCCTCGACGGCGAACGGATCAAGGCCATGATGGACGACTACGACCTGGAATCGATCCGGCCCCTGTACACCCAGCAAGAGGCCGAGGCTTCCCTGGAGTGGTTTGACGGTTACCCTTACGGCCTGCCCATTACCATCGGTCGGGACATGACCTGCACCTTCTATGATGCCGGTCACATCCTGGGATCGGCGGTGAGCATCATCCAGGCCCGGCACCAGGGACGCGCCGTCACCCTGGGCTTCACCGGTGACATCGGCCGTTACAACACCAGCATCCTCAAAGATCCGACCCGGGAGTTCGACCCGGCCCACCGGCGCATCGATCTGCTGCTGATGGAAAGCACCTACGGCGACCGGCAACACGAACCGGTGGAGGGCCTGACCGACCGGCTGGCCGGGGTGATAAACGATACCCATGCCCGGGGCGGCACCCTCCTGATTCCCAGTTTCGCCTTCGGCCGCGCCCAGGAACTGCTCTACGCCCTGCATGATCTCTACGATCAGAAAAGGGTTCCCCGACTGCCGATTTATGTCGACAGTCCCTTGGCCATCCGCATGACCAAGGTCTATGGCGAGCACCCGGAAGTCTACGATCGCGATACCCACCGCACTTTCCTGCGCCACGGGAAAAATCCCTTCGATTTCAAGCAGGTGCATTTCGTTTCGGAGGTCGCCGACTCCATGGCCCTCATGCGCGAGGAAAAACCGCACATCGTCATCGCCTCTTCGGGAATGTGCGAGGCCGGTCGCATTCTGCACCACCTGCGCCACAAGATTCACAACGCCAGAAACACCATTCTCATCGTGGGGTTCATGGCCCGCAACACGTTGGGGCGGCGGCTTCTCGAGGAAGGTGAAGCGTATGCGGCCGGCGGGCGGCAGGGGCCGGCCCCCGTCATGCGGTTCTTGAACAAGAGCTATCCGCTGCGGGCCCATGTGGTGCGGATCGGAGGATTCAGTGCCCATGCCGACCGCGACGAGCTGGTGCGGTTTTTACGTGACGCCAACCTCGATATCCGGCGTATTGCCCTGGTCCATGGCGAGGAAGACCAGAGCCTGGCCCTGGCCCGTCATTTGCGAAGCATGGGCTTTCGCGCCGAGGTCCCCGAATTCGGGCAGACCATCACGTTGTCTTGACGGGTTGTCCCCTGCCCGAGGTGCCCATGCAGAATTCTTGTCCCCGGTCGGATACGGAAAACCGAAGGGCTGGTGACCGCCCCATGGAACCTGTATCGTGAGACACTCCTGTTCGAGATCGGATCACCTTGGGATTTGGTTGTGTAGCCGGCCGGTTGGTCGGTGGGCGGGCAGTCTTTCCTGATTTCGGATAGTTATCCAAAAACCAAAATGATTATCGTTTCTATGGCATGCTACTTGAATTCCAGTACGGATGTCTTTACGAGATCATTTCCCCTGAAAGCCGAATCGCTTCTTGGCAGAATGCGACGATGAGGGCCCCCGGGGGGCCGGGAGCGGACAGTTTGGTGAAACCGTGCGACCTTCACTTGCAAGAGAGCCTTCAATTGGCCGAACGCATGATTGCGCTCTCCTTTCAGGGGGACCAGGACCGGGAAGATACCGGATGCGGTATCATTTACGGCGTGATGCGTGATGCCGGCTTCCGCCTGAAACAACTGGTGACCCGGGAAATCGAGAACCACCGCCTGAAATCGGGCCGCAAAACCGGCCCGGGCGGATCATCCAGCCCCGATGGGGCGTCATCAACCTTAAACCCGAATCAAGGAGGAATCCGTGCCAAGCGTTAAAGGAACCCGCACCGAGAAGAACCTGCTGGCGGCTTTCGCCGGCGAAGCCCAGGCCCGTAATCGTTACACCTACTTTGCCGGTGTTGCCCGCAAGGAAGGCTACGTTCAGATCGCTGACATCTTCGAGGAAACCGCCAACCAGGAGAAGGAACACGCCAAACGGTTTTTCAAATTCCTGGAAGGTGGTATGGTTGAAATTACCGCCTCCTACCCGGCCGGTGTCATCGGTACCACGCTTGAGAACCTGAAGGCGGCCGCTGCCGGCGAGCACGAGGAACACAGCGACCTGTACCCGGCCTTTGCCAAGGTGGCCCGGGAGGAAGGCTTCGATGCCATCGCCATGGTTTTCGATGCCATCTGCGTGGCTGAGCGGCAGCATGAGAAACGTTACAACGATTTGGCGGCCAATATCGCCGCCGGCCGTGTGTTCCAGCGCGATACCGCCACGGTGTGGCGCTGCCGCAACTGCGGCTACCTGCACCAGGGCACCACTGCGCCGGAAATGTGTCCGGCCTGCGCCCATCCCCAGGCCCATTTCGAACTGCTCGGTGAAAACTGGTAAGATCGGGACGGGGTTCTTGGACGAAACGCGTCGTTTATCTTTTCCCAATTTCCAAAGGAGGATGAAATGGCCAAGAAGCTTGAGATCTACAAGTGTGAAGTCTGCGGGAACATCGTCGAGGTCGTTCACGGCGGCGCCGGAGAACTGGTTTGCTGCGGCAAGCCCATGGTGCTGATGACCGAGAACACGGTGGATGCGGCCAAGGAAAAGCACGTGCCGGTGATCGAAAAGATCGATGGCGGCTACAAGGTCAAAGTCGGCAGCGTTGCCCATCCGATGGAGGAGAAACACTACATCGAGTGGATCGAACTGATCGCCGACGGCAAGGCCTACCGGCAGTTTCTGGCGCCCGGTCAGGTGCCGGAGGCCGTTTTCAAGATCGAGGCGGCCAGTGTAACGGCCCGCGAGTACTGCAATATCCACGGCTTGTGGAAGGCCTGATCCCAACGCCTTGGTGGATTCGGCCCGCACCGTGATGCCAAACCGGGGTGCGGGCCGGGCAAGGAGGCTCTCATGACCAGTTGGAAATGCCAGAACTGCGGTTACACCTTCGAGGCCGACGCGCCGCCGGAGAAATGCCCGTCGTGCAAGCAGCGCTGTGAATTCGTGGACAACACCTGCTACACGCCCGACTGCCAGTATCAAGGTGTGGATCAACGGATCAAGTAGGCAAGGCCAGCGTTTTTTTTCATTGATTGGATCCGGTGCCCGATGCGGGCCCAAGGATTCGTTCAGCCTTCGACATTCGCCTTTTCACGGCCGGCCCCACCGCCCGTCGGGCCGGAACACAAGGAGACCGCCTCATGGGCAACGTGTTGATCGTTTATGCCACGCGGACGGGAGAGACCGGGCGCATCGCCGAGCTGATCGCCGAGGGGCTACGCTTCGGTGGGGCCCAGGCCAACGTCGTCAATGTCAACGACATTAAATCCGAATCGGCGCTGGCCGGCTATGACGCCCTTATCTTCGGCGCCCCCACCTACCACGGGGACATGATTCAAAGCATGAAGACGTTTCTCTTTTTGGCCGAGAAGGCGGCGTTGGCCGGAAAGGTGGGGGGGGCTTTCGGGGCTTTTGGTTGGAGCGGAGAAGCGCCGGATCGCATCTACGATACCATGAAGCACATTTTTCAGATGGAAATGGTCGGCGCCCCGCTGCGCCTCAAATCGAGCAAGCTGGGCGGCGGAATGCAGATGGCCCAGGATTACGGACGCCAAATCGCCAAAAAAATGGAGGCGTGATCCGGCGAATCCAGCGGCGGCATCGCTGAACCTTGAATCACGGTGCCTGGGTTGCTGGATCACCGGAATCCCTCCCAAGGAGGATGCCATGACGACACCGCAGCATTGCCCCGGTTTCGAACAACACAAATCCTTGAAGTCCTTCATCTGCAAATGCCCCAACTGTGGCGAGACGGTGGAGATCTTCTCCGACGAATTCGACCGCGAACATGTTTGCAAAGGGTGCGGCAAGCCCATCGACTTTACCCAGTGCACCATTGACGGAGCGGCCTGAGAAACCGTCGTGAGCTCGAATCGATGGAATCGGGCGCTTCACGAAACCAACGGAAAGCCGGGACGCCCTGGTTCAGCGGGTTTCGGTGGCGGAACGTCCAGCGGCGATAGAGGGATGCGATTGATGAAACGATGGCGCGTGTTGACGGCGGGATTGATTCTGGCCATGGCCGTTACCGGTGGGTTGTCGGCGGCCGAAGGCGGCAACGGCGCGGATGCCATGGTTCTCGATGGCGGCAGCCGGGGGCCGGTGCCCTTCGGTCACCACCGGCACCAGACGGCACTGGGTGACTGTAACCTCTGCCATGCCGTGTTCCCCCGGGAGGCCGGCAGTATCCAGCGGCTCAAGGCCGACGGCTCGCTCAAGGCCAGAAGCGACGTGATGAACAAGCTGTGCATCCAGTGTCACCGGGCTAAGAAGACCGCCGGTGTCGCCACCGGCCCCCTGACTTGCGCTCAATGCCATCAACGCTGAATCGGAACCATTGCCATGCTTGTCTTGGGTCTCCAGGGAAGTCCGCGCCGCAAGGGCAATACCGCCTTTTTACTCGACCTGTTCCTCCAAGAAGCCAGGGCGCTCGGGGCTCGCACCGAGGTGGTCTCTCCCTGCCGGGAGGCCATTACCGCCTGCAAGGGATGCGGGGCTTGTGAGAAGAAAGGCGTTTGCGTCAGTGATGACGTGATGGCCAAAACCATTTATCCCCTCCTGCGCCGGGCGGATGTGGTGGTGGCGGCCTCACCGGTTTATTTCTACGGCGTCACGGCCCAGCTCAAAGGCCTCATCGATCGCTGTCAAACCCTCTGGTCACGCAAGTACCGCCTCAGGTTGGCCGATCCCGGCGCGGCGACCCGTTGCGGGGTGATGCTGGCGGTGGGGGCCACCCGCGGCACCAAGCTCTTCGACGGTCTTCACCTCACCGTGGAATACTTTTTCGATGCCATCGCCGCCCGAAATGCCGGCAGCCTGACCTACCGGGGCATCGAACATGCCGGCGACATGGCCCGGCACCCCCGGGTGCGGGAAGAAGCGGCGGTTTTGGCACGGCAGGTGTGCGGTCCCCTGGCCACCCGACGGCGTATCGCCTTTATCGACTCGGGGGACACCGGCGCCGGTGTCATGGCGGCGGCCTGGATGCGATACCAGGCCGGTGACCGGTGGGACGTGTTCATCGATGCCCCGTCTCTCCCCGGCCAGACCATGGCCATGGTGGAGCGGGCCATGGCCGCCCGGGGCATCGATTCGGGATATTTCGGCATTCAGCCGCTGGACCCCACCGATGCGCCGATGGAACGGGTGATCAGGGTCGGATCGGTGCCGGTGGAAACCGCCGCCGTGACCGATCAGTGGCTGCTGGAAGCATCCGGAAGGCCCACCGATGCGGAGGGGTTTGCCCGGCTCTGCGATGAAATCCAGCGGAATGTAGCGCGTCTTGTCGACGGCGTGCCATCGGTGGCCTGACGGGAAGTTGCGGTTACTGAATTTTGTCTTTGGGAACCACTGAAAAACAGAGAAAAGGAGAACGGTATGGACAGGTATGTGTGCACCATCTGCGGGTATGTCTACGACCCGGCCAACGGGGATCCAGACAACGGCGTGGCGCCGGGAACCAAGTTCGAAGACATCCCCGATGCTTGGGAATGTCCGATCTGCGGCGCTTCAAAGGACGATTTCGAGAAAGAGGCCTGATGGCCGTGGCGGCGGTGGACAAACACCGCCGCCCTCTTTCCGGGGGGCGCCGCCGCGATATCTTCCGGCGGCGGATCGTGGAAAGAGACCTTGTGGAACCGATTTATCAACCCTTGGATCAGCGTTGCGAGGTAAAGAAGCCATGAAGCCCATCGAAATTGCCGAAGGCGTCTGGGATGTGGGCGTGATCGACTGGAACATTCGTGATTTTCACGGTTATTCGACCTACCGGGGAAGCACGTACAACGCCTTCTTGATCATCGACGAGAAGATTGCCCTCATCGATACCGTCAAGGCCCATTTTGCCGATCAATTGCTCGACCACATCGCCCAAATCGTCGACCCCAAGAAAATCGACCTGGTCATCAGCAACCACACCGAGATGGACCACACCGGGGCGCTGCCCCGGGTGATGCATCGCATCGGCGAGAACAAGCCCCTGTACTGCTCCAAGATGGGGCGCAAGAACATTGCCCGCCATTTCCCCCAGTCCTGGAACTTCCACGAGGTGGCCTCCGGGAGCGAACTGTCCCTGGGGCGGCGTACCCTGAGCTTTCTTGAAACCCGGATGCTCCACTGGCCGGATTCCATGTTCACCCTGCTCAAGGAGGACAATATCCTGTTCTCCAGTGACGCCTTCGGCCAGCATTTGGCCTCGCCGGCTCAGTTCGATGACCAAGCCGACGATGGCGCCCTATGGCTCCAGGCCAAAAAGTATTTTGCCAACATCCTGTTGCCGTATGCACCCAAGATTCTGAAACTCATCGAGGATGTGGAGGCCATGGGGCTGGCGCCCAGAATGATCTGTCCGGATCACGGCATCCTGTGGCGCAAGGACCCCGCCGCCATCGTGAAGGCCTACCGCGATTGGGCGTTGCAGAAGCCGGTCAAGCGGGCCATCGTGGTTTACGACACCATGTGGCACAGCACCGAGACCATGGCCGAGGCGGTGGGAAACGGGCTGGCCGCCGAGGGCATTCCCGCCCAACTGATCCATATCCGCAGTTCCCACCGCAGTGACATCATCACCGAGGCCATGGATGCCGGGGCCATGGTTTTCGGCTCTCCGACCTTGAACAACCAGATGTTCCCCACTGTGGCCGATGTGCTGACTTACATGAAAGGGCTCAGGCCCAAGAACAAGATCGCCGCGGCCTTCGGTTCCTACGGTTGGAGCGGAGAGGCGGTGAAGATGGTACACCAGGAGCTGGCGGCGATGGGTTGCGAAATGGCGGGAACCGACGTACGCCTGCCGTACGTGCCGGACGCCGAGGGGCGCAAGGCCTGTTTCGAACTGGGCCGTAGCGTGGGTCAGGCCCTGAAGGCACGCCTGGAGAACGCCTGATGGCCCCCCGGCCCGTGGTGGATCTGGGCGGGTGCAGCCTCTGCGAGGGATGTATCGCCGTGTGTCCGACGGTGTTCCGGCTCAACGACGCCGGCTTCATCGAAGTGCTTGAGTCGGACGATTATCCGCGGGACGAGGTCGATGAGGCCATAAAAAACTGCCCGGAAGATTGCATCCAGTGGGAGGAGGGGTGACGCAGCGATGAAAAAATACGCTTTGTTCGTCTTCAACGGTGACCCGATGTGCTTCATCCATGTTTTGCTCAATGCCCTGGACATGGATGCCGGCGGCAACGAGGTGCGCCTGGTGATCGAGGGGGCGGCCACCGGGCTTTTGCCCGAGCTGGAAAAGTCTGAAAATCCGTTGCACAAGCTCTGGAAGAAGACCCTCAGTGCCGAACTGGTCCACGGGGTCTGTTTGGCCTGCGCCACCAAGATGGGCACGGTGGACACGGCCCGTCAGCTCGGCTTGACCTTGCTGGAGGAGATGAGTGGCCACCCGTCCATGGCGGCCCAGCGCAAGGAAGGATTCGAGCTTGTCACCTTCTGAGTCGGCGGGGAGCACCTTTCGGCGCCTCAAGCGGCGGCTGGAGCCGCTGCTACGCGAGGCGGCGCCTGAAACCCTGGTGGCGGCAGTTCTTGAACTGCCGCTGCGCCAGGCGGTCAATCCGTTGATTTCCTTCTTCTACCACCCGACGCCGCTGATCCGGTGGCGGGCCATCTCGGTTTTTGGCGTGGCCGCCGCGGCTCTGGCCGAGGCGCAGCCCGAGTCGGCACGGGTGATGATGCGCCGGCTCATGTGGCAGCTCAACGACGAATCGGGGGGCATCGGCTGGGGCGCCCCCGAAGCCATGGGCGAGTCCATGGCACGCAGTCCTCGTTTGGCCGCCGAGTATCACACCATCCTGGTTTCCTACGTGCGGTTGGACGGCAACTTCCTGGAACACCCCATTTTGCAGCGGGGCAGCCTGTGGGCGGTGGGCCGGCTGGCCGAGGTCCGGCCGGATCTGGTCAGCCACGCCGGGCCGGCGCTCCATCCCTTCCTGCGCTCCCAAGATCCACACCACCGCGGCCTGGCCGCCCGGGCCGCCGGGCTCATCGGCACCGGCGCCCTGGCGCCCCGGCTGGAAGCACTGCGCAACGATCCCGAAACGATTGAGCTGTATCACGATTGGCGTCTGGAGACGCTTGCCGTGGGAACGTTGGCTGTGGAGGCGTTGGCGCGACTGGCCGGTTCGGGATGATGGCAATCATCCGGGTTTCGGGGGCGCAAGGCCGCCGGTGCGGCGTGCCGGTTTCCCGGGATCATCGGTGAGAATCTTCCTGAAACGTCGCTTCGGGAGGCAGAGAACATTCCCGCCGCCGGTGCTTGGCGACGAAAAAGGCCGCCGCCAGGGCCACGATCAGGGCCGCCATGGCGATGACGGAAAGGCTTTCGTATTTTTCCAGGTCCAGGATGATCACCTTGCGGGCGATGGCGATGAGGGCCACCTCGAGGACGATTTCGACGTGCACGACGTGCGCATATCGGTACGCCTTGATGGTTTCCAGTAGTTCCAGCCCGATGAGAATCAGCAGAAAGAAGCCGAAGATCTCGAGCAGTTCATCGATTTCGAGAATGAAGACAGGCGGTTTCAGAATGTCCCGCACGATGATCCAGCCCAACTCCACCGTGGCCAACGTCACCACCAGCACCATCATGGCAATCATGGCGTAGATCACCACGCGTTCGAACTGCTTGAGAATGTGTATCATGGCATGGCCCGCCTTGGGTGATGTCCATTTTCAAACGGATTTCTCAGCCTGCCATATCCGTGCCGTGGAGGCAACCCGAGCGCTTGAAGCGGAGCCGATGAATGTCCGATGGCAGCGAATATCCCGATTTCCCCCGTGTGGCGGTAGGCGCGGTGGTGGTGCGCCACCAGCAGGTACTGCTCGTGCGCCGGGGCAAGGCGCCGGCCCAGGGGCTGTGGGCCATCCCTGGTGGCAGTGTCCGTTTGGGTGAAAGTCTGCGCCGGGCGGCCGAGCGTGAAATCCTGGAAGAGACCGGCCTGACGATCCGGGCCGGTGAGCCGGTGTTCACCTTCGAATCCATCCATCGTGACCATCAAGATCGGATCCGTTTTCATTACCTGATCGTCGACCTGGTCGCCGAGTACATTTGCGGCGAAATCCGGCCGGGGGACGATGCCAGCGATGCGCGTTGGTTTCCCCTGGACCAAATCGCCGCCGAGTCCGAAATGGCGGCCCAGACCCGAGAGCTGCTCCAGCGGCTTTTCCTTGATGCCCCGTAGGTCAATCACCTACAAGACAGACGTGTTTTTCCTGCCCGTTTATCCGCCGTCCACCTACCCCAGAATCAGTTCCCACCGGATTGTTGGATTGCCGCCAGCGGCGTATTGAATTCCTCAGGCTCGATCAGAGGCTTCTTTTCTCCCAAGCGCGAAGCTGTTTTTTTGTCCGGTCGTTTTTTTCGGTGCGGCCCATTTCGGAAAACGCACCATCACCACCCAGCAGGAGGAGGTTTGCCATCATGGACTTAGACACCCCCAACATGACCGACTATGACAAGGAGTACGCCGCGTTCAAATGGAACGTGCCCGAGTATTTCAACTTTGCCGGCGAAGTAATCGACAAGTGGGCCCAGGATCCCGAGAAACTGGCGTTGTGGTGGGTGGACGACGCCGGCAACGAGGTCAAGAAGACCTATGCTGACCTGAGCCGCGCCTCGCGTCAGTTGTGCAACGTGATGAAGGCCGAAGGCGTCAAGCAGGACGACGTGGTGATGGTGATCCTGCCGCGCAACCTCGAGTGGTGGGAAGCTTTCAGCGCCTGCATCCGCATGGGGGCCGTCATCTCTCCGGGCACCACCCAGCTCACCGCCAAGGACATCAAGTACCGGCTGCTGGAGTCCGGTGCCACCTGCCTCATCACCAACCCGGCTCTGGCGGCCAAAACCGATGAGGTGGCCGCCGAATGCCCCAAACTTAAGAGCAAGATCGTCATCACCGAGCCCCGCGACGGCTGGACCTTCTACACCGACGCCGTGGGCGCCGCCTCGGACCAGTTCGAGACGGCCAGGACCAAGAGCGACGACCGGTGCATCCTCTACTTCACCTCCGGCACCACCGGGATGCCCAAGATGACCTTGCACACCCATGCCACCTACCCCATCGGCCACATCGTCACCGGCAAATACTGGTTGGACCTCAAGCCCGCCGATCTGCACTGGAACATCAGCGACACCGGATGGGCCAAGGCCGCCTGGAGCAGCTACTTCGGGCCCATCAACATGGGGGCGGGCCAGTTCGTGCACCACACCGAGCGTTTCGATCCGGTCAAGACCCTCGAACTGCTGTCCAAGTACCCGGTGACCACCATGTGCGGGGCGCCCACCATTTACCGCATGCTCGTGCTCCAGGACCTGAGCAAGTACAAGTTCCCCACCCTGCGCCACTGCGTGGGGGCCGGAGAGCCGCTGAACCCCGAGGTGATCGAAATCTGGAAGAAGGCCACCGGCGTGACGATCCGCGACGGCTACGGCCAGACGGAAAGCGTCTGCCTCGTTGGCAGTTTCCGCTGCATCGAACCGCGTTTCGGCTCCTGTGGCAAGCCGAGCCCGGGTTTCAAGATCTCGGTGATCGATGAAAACGCCCAGCCCCTGCCGCCGAATACCGAGGGCGACCTGGCGGTGCGTGTCAAGCCCGAGCGGCCGGTGGGGTTGCTCAAGGAGTACTGGAACGATCCCCAGCGCACCGCTGGGAGCGTTCGCGGCGACTGGTATCTCACCGGCGATCGCGCCTATATCGACAAGGACGGCTACGTCTGGTTCGTGGGCCGCGCCGATGACGTCATCCTCACCTCCGGCTACCGCATCGGACCCTTCGAGGTGGAAAGCGCCCTGATCGAACACGACGCCGTGGCGGAATCGGCGGTGGTCTCCAGCCCGGACGAAACCCGCGGCGAAGTGGTGAAGGCCTTCGTTATTCTTGCTCCGGGCTACGAACCGTCCGATGCGCTGGTGAAGGAGTTGCAGGACTACGTCAAGAAAGCCACCGCGCCGTACAAGTATCCTCGCAAGATCGAGTTCGTCACGGAGCTGCCCAAGACCGTCTCCGGCAAGATCCGGCGCATCGACCTGCGCGACAAGGAGTGGGGCCGCAAATAAAACCGCGGTCCAGCGGGCCGGGGCGGACGTGGGGGCGCCCCGGCCCAGAATCGCCAACGCGCTGACAATTTTTAGATTGTGAGAAAAAAGCGCATTGCAATTCTATTAACGCTCTTAAAGATCAAGGAGAAAAATTATGGCAGAACAGACTCATTCATTCGCAAGTCCTGGACCGGCAGGGCTGGGTGCTCTGGCAGTAGCAACATTTGGTTTCAGTGCTGTTTTTATGGGTAAAGTAAGCCTTGGCGGTCTTCCCCTGCTTGCCGCCTGGCTTGTTGGCGGTGGAATTGTGCAGTACACTACCGCAGTAATAGAACTTAAAGATCATAATATCACCGGCGGGAATGTGTTTCTTTTCTTTTCTGCATTTTTCATGTTTGGCGCGGCTCTGAGTGTTCTTGCCAAATTTTTCATGCTGTATTTTGAAATACCCCACTCAAGCTATGTAGAAGGCTGGTGCTGGCTTGCAGGCGCGGGGTTTCTTACCATTGTTACTCCGGCATACAGCAAAGGCCCAAAACCCTTATTCGGCATTGTTGTTCTCATAGACCTGGCGCTCTGGTTGATAGCAGGACTGGATTTAGGCCTTCTTGGCGCCCAGTTCAAAACTTTGGTTGCAATATTCCTAGGACTTTCAGGTGTACTTGCTATTTATACCGCTGGTGCCGTGGTAAACAATGCAGCTTTCGGCAGAACCGTATTACCCTTGTTTGTTCCTAAGCCATCGGGAGACAAGTAACCCCTGGCAAACACTTCAACGGATGACCAGGAAACTTGTCACGGGCTAGGGAAGATATGCGGAAAGGCGTTTGGGACCTCTTTGGATCTTAATTACCCTTATACAGCCCATGAAAGGGGCGGTTTTATTTGGCATCACTCTTTCGATGACATGGTACCGGTGAAAGATATCGATTCCTGGGGGGATGTTAGTTCCGGACGATAGGGGCATGATCCTTTGCGTTTTGACTTCTACTATGTCAACTTTGGCCACTGGGGGCTCGGCAACCCCCACACGGAGCACGGCATGGCGGATCGACTGATTCTCGGGTAACCCCTGATCTGGAATTTCCGGTGGATCATCCCGCTGTTGTTTAATGAAAGTTTTTTTCACAAATGGTTTTTCTCTCAATAGGACCATAATTCCCATTAAAGCCGCACAAACGGAAAGAGCGGGGGCGCGCGTCTTGCGGCGGGCGCCCTTTCCTTCTTAACAGAGCCAAGGAGGTTTATCGTGTCCCAAGATTCGATCTTGGTGGAAGTCCAGGCCCCTATCGGTATCATCACCCTTAACCGTCCCGAACAGATGAATACCTTTAATGTGCCCTTCGCCCGGATGCTCAACCAAGCCCTGGTCGACTTTGATGCCGACCCGGCGGTGCGCGTGGTGGTGATCCGGGCCGCCGGCAAACATTTTTCCGTCGGCATCGGCTTAGACCAGTTCGAAAACAAGACCCATGAGGAGTACCGGGAGTTCATCCGGCAGATGGATGGCCACAGTCACACCATCGCTCGGATGAAAAAGCCGGTGATCGCCGCGGTGAAGGGGTATGCCATCGCCAACGGGGCCGGTTTGGTCTTCGCCTGCGATTTGGCCGTGGCCGCCGATACCAGCAAGTTCGGCACCACGGCGATCAACGTGGGCCTGATCTGCCTTGGACCGGCCGTTCCCCTGGCCCGGCTGGTGGGCCGCAAGAAGACCCTGGAGATGGTGTTGGGCGGTGAGATGATCGCCGCCACAGAAGCCGAGCGGCTCGGGTTGATCAACAAGGTAGTGCCCGCCGACCAGGTGGAGGCCGAAGCCATGGCCCTGGCCAACAAACTGGCCCAAAAGAGCCCGTTGGCTCTGCAGATCGGCAAGCAGGGGATCTACGCTATGAGCGACCTGCCGTACCACCAGTCTCTGGACTATTTGGGTGAAATGTTCGCGGCCCTCTGCAGCACCGAAGATGCCAAGGAAGGATTGGCCGCCTTCGCCGAGAAGCGTCCGCCCGTGTGGCGTCTGCGGTGATTCACCCGAGCAAGGATGGCAAGGAGGCCCGGTGATCGGAATTTTCGACGAAGGCCGGGCCCCGGTTCAGCTGGAAGCTGGGGCCGGCGTTCAGTTCGATCCCCGGGTCGCCGCCGCCCTGGCGGAGTGGGTTCGAAAGGACCCGGAGGCCGTGTCACCCCTGGATCCCACGGGAGATTACCTCGATCGTTTCCGAACCGAAAGGATTCGTGCCAAGCCCTTTCCGGACAGAGTCGGCCTGTATCCGGCACTGTTCTGAAGACAGCGCTTGACATCCGACGGCAGTCATGGAAAAGTGAAAATCAGCCTACCGGCCGGTCGGTTGATTTTCGAAAAGCGCTCACACGGCCGGTTGGTTTCTGGGGACCGGCGGCGACAGCGCCGCAGCAAAGGATTGGCCATGCCCGCCGTTTCGATGAAGGACACCATTCGCCAGGCCGCCATCGACCTTTTCTATCGTAAAGGGTACTTCGCCGCCAGCATCAGTGAAATTGCCGCGGCCAGCGGCATTCGCAAGGCGAGCCTCTACCACCACTACGAGAGCAAGGAAGCCCTGTTGTTCGCCATCCTCAAGGAGACGATGGACGATCTCATGGCCCACCTGGAGGCGTGCCTGAAGGGTATCGAGGAAATCGAGGCCCGGATGCGGGCCGCCGTGCGGGGGCATGTGCAGTTTCATCTGCGCCGACAGAAGGAAAATTTCATTGCCAACAGTGAATTGAGGGGGCTCACCGAGGCCCATTATCAAGCGGTGGTCCATCGCCGGGATGCCTATGAGCGGGTGTTTCAGGAAATCATCGGGACCGGCCGCCGGCAGGGGGTGTTCGCGCCGGGGGATGACAAGATTCTCTCCTACGCCATCTTGACGCTCTGCACGGCCGGGGCTTCCTGGTTCAAACCCGACGGCCGGCTTTCGGTGGACGAGATCGCCGAGATCTATGAAAACTTTATCATCAGCGGCCTGAAGCGGGCCGAGGGGATAACGGGGGCTGTGATCGCCGACGTTTCCGCCTCGGCGGTTCGGGCCTGAGACGGAGCTGTGAATCACCCAGAATCAGGCCGTCCGGCAAGGCATGGCCGGCGCCCGCAACAAGGGCCGGCGCCCCAGGCGCCCCAGGCAATACGGCTCAACAAAGGAGGTCGGGGGTGGATTTCGATCTGACCAAGGAACAGGAAATGATCCGCCGCGAGGTGCGCAAGTTCGCCCAGAGCGAGATTGCACCGGTGGCCCGCGAACTGGACGACAACGAGACGTTTTCTCCGGAACTGACCCGCAAGATGGGTGAGATCGGGCTCTTCGGCATGTTTGTCGACGAAGCCTACGGCGGGCAGGGCATGGACTATGTCTCCTACATCATCGCCGTGGAGGAGATCGCCCGGGTGGATGGTTCCCAGGCGGCCACCATCGCCGCGGGCAATTCGTTGGGCGTCGGTCCGATCTATTACTTCGGCAGCGAGGCGCAGAAACGTCGCTATCTGCCCAAGTTGTGCACCGGTGAGGCCCTGTGGGGCTTCGGGCTCACCGAACCCACGGCCGGTTCCGACGCCGGTGGCAGCAAGACCACCGCGGTGCGCGACGGCAACCAATGGGTGATCAACGGCTCGAAAATTTTCATCACCAACGGTGCCTGCGAGTTGTCGCTGGGGGTGACGGTCCAGGCGGTGACCGGCACCATGCCCAACGGCAAGCCCCAGTACACCTGTTTTATCGTGGAGCACGGCACTCCCGGATTCAAGGCCCAGGCGATGCACGGCAAGATGATGTGGCGCAGTTCCAACACCAGCGAGCTGTACTTCGACGATGTCCGTGTGCCGGAAGAAAACATTCTGGGAAAGATCGGCGACGGATTCAAACAGATGCTCAAGACCCTGGATGGCGGCCGCTTGTCCATCGGCGCCATGGGGCTCGGCGGCGCCCAGGGGGCCTACGAGAAGGCGCTGCGGTACGCCCAGGAGCGGGAACAGTTCGGTCAGCCCATCAGCAAGTTCCAGGCGGTGGCCTTCAAGCTGGCCGATTGCGCCATGGAGATCGAATGCGGTCGCAACCTGCTCTACAAGGCCTGCTGGCTGCGGGACCACAAGCGTCCCTTCGAACTCCAGGCGGCCATGGGCAAGCTGTACTGCAGCGAACTGATGGGCCGGGTGGTCAACCACGCGGTCCAGATCCACGGTGGCTACGGTTTGATGAAGGACTATGACGTGGAACGCTTCTACCGCGATCAGAAACTGCTGGATATCGGCGAAGGCACCAGTGAAGTCCAGCGGATCGTCATATCGCGGCATATCGGCTGCTGAAGGCACCGGAAAGGAGACAGGCCGATGAGCGAACCGATTCTGAAGACCGAGATGATCGATCAGGTGGCGGTGTGGACCCTCAACCGGCCGGAGGTGATGAACGCCTTCAACTTCGAGCTGCTCCATGCCTTGAAAGCGGCGGTGGATGCGGCGCGCTTCGATTCCCGGGTGCGGGCCATCATCATCACCGGCGCCGGACGGGCCTTCTGCGCCGGAGCTGACCTCAAGGAGCGGGCCACCCTGGCGCCGGAGCAGGTGAAAACTTTCATTTACACCATCCGCAATCTCTTCACCGACATCGAGCTGCTGCCCCAGCCCGTCATCGCCGGCGTCAACGGCGTGGCCCTGGGCGGGGGAACCGAGTTGGCCCTGGCCGCCGATATCCGTATCGCGGCCGATACGGCCACCATGGGGTTGACCGAAACCCGGCTGGCCATCATTCCCGGCGCCGGTGGTACCCAGCGCCTGCCGCGCCTGGTGGGCAAGGGCAAGGCCAAGGAGCTGATCTTCAGCGGTCGACGCATTGCCGCCGACGAGGCCCTGGCCATCGGGTTGGTGAACCAAATCTGTCTGGCCGGAGACCTGTTGGGGGTATGCCAATCCATGGCCGCTCAGATCTGCGAGGGCGGCCCCATCGCCCTGGCCCAGGCCAAGTACGCCATCAACCACGGTCTTGAAACCGATCTGCACACCGGCCTGGCCATCGAATCGGCCGCCTACTGGCACACCATCGGCACCGAAGACCGGCTTGAAGGCCTGGCGGCCTTCAAGGAGAAGCGCAAGCCGGTGTACAAGGGGAAATGAAAGAGGTTACGAGTTACAAGTGAGCTAAAGTGACTAAAGTGGCGGATGCGCCGGCGCGCGGGTTCAAATAACGACGGAGCGAAGCGACTCAACAATTTTAGTCACTTTAGTCACTTGAAACTTTAGTCACTGTTTCCAAGGAGGTTTCCCATGACCGAATACGACTACTGGAAAATTTTTCCACGTATGCCGCGTAAAGTGAGCATCGGTGACATCACGGTGCGGGACGGGTTTCAGCACCTGGAGAAATTCATCTCCACCCGCGCCAAGATCTTTTACGCCCAGGAGATGATTTATGCCGGTTGCCGGGACATCGAGGTGACCAACCTGGGCAACGCCTACCTGATGCCGCAGTTTGCCGATGCCGAGGAGGTTCTGCGCGCCCTGCGCTCCGATCGCTTCAAGAATTCCTGCGCCAAGCGTGGTGTCAATTATGACGAGATCTGTATCACGGTGGTCACCATCCGGGAAGGGGCCGTGGATCGGGCCATCGCCCTGAAACAGCAGGGGATCGGTCCGGACCGTTGCCTGATGATGGTCTCCACCGAGGAGGAACACCACTTCGCCAACTCCGGCACTACCTTGCCCGACTACTGGCGCGAGGCCGAGCGCTGCTGTCGCAAGTGCAGCGACGCCGGGCTGAAGATGTGCGGCACGGTGAGCACCATCTGGGGCAGCCCCATCGCCGGGGCCACCGACCTGAAGGACGCGGTGGAGTTCACCAAGCGCTGGCTGGAGATCGGTGCCACCGACATCGAGCACGCCGATCACGACGGCAGTGCCTCGGCCCCGGAAGTCTACCGTTACTTTTCCATGATTCTGGACGCCATCCCCGACACCGACCTGCACATCGTCCATCTGCACGAGACCAAACGGGTGGCCAGCGCTTCGGTGCTGGCGGCTCTGCAAGCCGGGATCACCCATTTTGAAGCCACCTTGGGCGGTCTGGGCGGCCAGCCGGCCAACTTTCTGGACGATTGCCCGGTACCCGGTACCGGCGAGTACTACTACAAGGACCCGCGCTACGTGGGACTTGTATGTTTGGAGGACTTGCTGGTACAGATCGACGAGATGGGCATCGACCACGGTTACGACGTGGACCGGGTCCTGTGGCTTGGCCGGCAGTTGGAGCGGACCGCCGGCAAGCGGCTCCGTTCGGAGGCCGTGATCAACGGGCGCACCCTCAAGGGGGGGCACATGGAATTCGCCCGGCCGGGGCTCCAAAAGGTCAAAGCCAAGCTGGGGGAAACGCCGGGGCAGAAGCTGCCGGCAGACTGGAAAGCGGAAGCGCAACTACCGGAGCGCTATCGTCCCTAATCCATTTCCGGCGATAGGACATCAATCCAAAGGGATTCCGACGAGGGGGGCAAATGGCCAACGAAGAGACACCCAAACCCTATATCAATGTCGATTTTTTCGAAGATCTGACCGGAGAGATCCCCGCGGCGGCAACGGTGGGCGGGCCGGTGGACGTGGGCCGGCGGATCCGCCTGCTGCGGGAGGAGAAAAAGTTGAGTCTGGAGACCTTGTCCCGGATGACCGGTTTCGAGGTGGACCTGTTGGAGGAGATCGAAAACGGACAGGCGCAGCCCCAGCTCGGGACCCTGATGCGTCTGTCCAAGGCGCTGGAAGGGGCTTTCGGGCGCCTGGTGTCCGGAGTGGGGGACCGGCTGTATGCCATCACCCGCAAGGCGGACCGGAAGGTGATCAGCCGCAGCACCACCGGCAAGGGAACCCGCCAAGCCTATACCTACATGAGCCTGGCCCCCGAGGTCAAAGGACGGCACATGGAGGCGCTGATGGTGGAGCTGGAATCGGACCCGGACCAGAATGAGTCGGTGCACGAGGGGGAAGAATTCATCTTCGTGCTCGAAGGTGAGGTGATGCTCAAGATCGGTAGCGAGCGCTTCGACCTGAATCCGGGGGACAGCGCCTATTATTTGTCCACCACCCCGCACCTGATCACGGCGGCTCACGACAAGGCGGTGATTTTGGCGGTGATTTACAATGATTGAATCATTGCGGGGTGTTAGTTAAGAATAACCGATGTGCCGTGAAGATCGACGGGTTGCAACCGGAGAGCGGCTCCTGGCCCCAAGACCCGTCACCCATCGTGCACCAGCAACGGGAGAAAGGACGGAAAGATGACGGACGTGCCGCGACGGATCGACGACCTCGATCATGATGACATCCTGAAGTTGATCGTCGATTTTTTCCATCGCATCCTTTTGCACTATGGCTTGTGGTACGGCGAAGTGCGCCACCAGATGGGAGAAGAGCGCAGCCTGGCGGCTCTGAAGGCCGCGTCGGCCCGCAGTGCCGGCATTCAGTCGAAGCGCCTGGCCGAAATATTCGGTATTGAAATGCAAGACGGGTTGCCCGCTGCTTTGCGCCGCATGTCCAGCGACGAGCTCCGGGCGCTGCTCAAGGCGGTGTCGGTGAATTGGTTGGCCAACGACGGCGTCTGGTTCCAGGCGGTGGAATTCGCCAGCGGAATGAACAACGCCAAACGCTGCAACGATTCCTGTTGGTCCCATTTTTCACCGCTGGAAGCGTGGTCGATCCGCCAGTTTCTCGGGCTCGGCGATCAGCCCGGGCTCGAGGGGCTCAAGCGGGCTCTCGGCTTCAGACTCTATGCGGCCATCAACGTTCAGTCCATTATCGACGAGGGGCCGGATTCTTTTCTGTTTCAGATGAACGATTGCCGGGTTCAGTCCGCCCGCAAGCGTAAGGGCCTGGACGATTACCCGTGCAAGTCGGCGGGGTTGGTGGAGTACGGCGAGTTCGCCCGGGCCATCGACAAGCGCATCGTCACCGAGTGTGTCGGTTGCCCCCCGGATCCGCATCCGGACGAATGGTTCTGTGCCTGGCGGTTCCGGCTCCCCGGGGACTAATCGGTGGGGGTGTCCAGCCCAGAGGGTTGACAGGCCTAGGGGATTGTCTTAGCTAGACGGGATTTGGATCTATAACCGTCAGGAGGACAATCATGGAGGATCCCGCGTTCATACGCCCGGACCGCTCTCGCGTTCTGCCTTGGTTGTGGTTGATGACCATCGTGATGTTGATCGCCAGCGCGTATCTGGCGGACCGGAGGCTGAGGTCGCCGGAGACGGTGGCTTCCGCAACTCAGCAGACCCAGCAGGCAAAGAGCCCCACCGCCGTCAAACCGCTTGGTGTGGCGCCGTCCCCGTCAGAGGCCCATGCCGGAGTGCGTCCCATTCCGGTGGTTCGCAGCGATGCGAGCTATATGCGCCAAGTCCGCCAGACCCATCACCTCTACCGCCCCATCATCGACCGTGTCGCCAAGCGTTACAAAGTGGATCCCGCCTTGGTCAAAGCCATCATCATGGCCGAATCGGGCTATGACCCCAAGGCGGTTTCCCATCGGGGCGCTCTGGGGCTGATGCAGATCATGCCCCGCACGGCAAGGGCTCTCGGTGTCGCCAACAGCTTCGATCCCGAGCGCAACATCACGGCGGGTGTACGGTATTTTCGCCAGTTGATGGATACCGTGGCCCAGGACCCCGCTCTGGCGCTGGCCGCCTACAATGCCGGGCCTGAAAAAGTGCGCAAATACAACGGGGTGCCGCCCTACAAGGCCACCCGACGCTACATCAAGAAAGTGATGGCGTATTACCTCTGTTACCGGGACATCAGTCGGCAGGAGAGTTCCCTTCTCGATCAGGGATAGCCGACGATTCACTTCCCGCCTGTGTCCTTTCGCAATGGCGCCGGAAAGCGGTTGGCGTCGATATGCACCAAGAGGCGTCCCTCCGCACGGCTCAAACCGACATCGGCCTTGCGGCCGCCGGCCAATTCGGGCCAGCGACTGCGCATTAGGCTGAAATCCAGCGTTTCCAAAGCTTGCTGCAGAAGGTCCACCTGCCGCTCCAAAGCGCGGTCCGGGGTTTTTGAACGGAGGCATCGGGCAAGGATTTTTTCGTACCGTCGACGCGTCGCGGTCTGGATGCAGTGCCGCGAAACATCCAAGTCGATGCGCTCCGTTGATGGCGCTTCGATCCCCTCAACTTTTTTACTAGCGATTTTCATTGACAGCTTCCAGCATAGTCACTACTAATGGCGCCGTTTGAGACCGTGGCAGCACCTAAAATCAATAATAAGGGAGGGTTCCGGCATGTACGTTCCCAGATACATGTTTTTCACCAAGGGCGTCGGGGTGGCCAAGGAGAAGCTGGCCTCTTTTGAAAACGCCCTGCGCAATGCCCGGATTGCACACCTGAATCTGGTCACCGTGTCGTCCATTTTTCCGCCCCATTGCAATATCATCGACATCGATACCGGTCTCAAGCGGCTGGAACCCGGCGAGATCACCCATTGCGTGATGGCCCGCGAAGAGAGCCGGGAACCGGGGCGCCGTCTGGTGGCGGCCATCGGTTTGGCCCTGCCGTCGGAAAAGGGGATGTACGGCTACCTTTCCGAGCACCACGGTTTCGGCGAGACCGAGTCGGAGGCCGGCGACTACGCCGAGGACTTGGCCGCCAGTATGCTGGCCAACACCCTGGGCATCGAATTCGACGCCAACAAAGACTACGACGAACGGCGCGAAGTGTACACCATGTCCGGCAAGATCGTCGATTCCCAGAATATGGCCGCCGCCGCCCTGGGGGCTGAGGGTAACTTCTGGACTACGGTATTGGCCGCTGCCATCTTCGTCAAGTAAGTTGTCCATGACCGGCCCGCCGCTTTTCGCCCCCAGCGAGATCGACAATTCGCCGCTGGAAAAGGCCCAGGTGGTCTTCCTGCCGTTTTGCTACGAGCAGGGGGCTTCTTTCGGCACCGGCAGCATCGAAGGGCCGCTGCACCTGTTGGCGGCCTCCGACGCCCTGGAGCGAATCGACGAGGAAACCCTTCGCGACTGGACCCGTCTGCCCATCCACACCGCCGCACCGCTGTGGCCCACCGGCACTCCGGAGAAGGCCGTCGCCGAGATGAAAGCGGCAACGGCGGCCGTCCTGGATGCCGGGCGCTTTCCACTGATCCTGGGTGGCGACCACGCTGTCACCATCGGCCCGGCGCTGGCGGTGGCCGAGCGGTTTGACGACGCCTGCGTGCTGCAGATCGACGCCCATCTGGACTTGCGCGATGAATGGAACGGCAGTCGCTACAACCACGCCTGCGTGATGCGCCGGGTGGCCGACGAGGCCCGTTTGCCCTTCGTGCAGGTGGGGATCCGCAGTTTTTCCGCCGAAGAGCATCAGTATGTGACCGAACACGCGCTTCGGCCGTTCTACGCCCACCGCATCGACCAGGCGGACAACGGTTGGATCGCGGATGTGGTTTCCCGCCTTGGGCCACGCGTCTACATCACCATTGATCTCGACGGCCTCGATCCATCCGTGATCCCCGGTACCGGCACCCCCGAACCGGGGGGGCTGCGCTATCGACAACTGCTTGCCCTCTTGGCCGCCGTGGGCGCCCGGCGCCGGGTGATTGGCGCCGACATCAACGAGCTGGTGAAGATCCCCGGCACCCAGGTTTCCGAGTTCACCGCCGCCCGCATCGCCGCCAAAATCCTGGTCCACTGCGTCATGGTCGCCCACCGCTGAGCGGTCCTGCCTTTGCGGTCCGTCGATACGGCCCGACATCTGTTTGTTGCCGGCCCTTCCGAAAGCACGGATCAATACTTCGCCGATATTCACACATTCGAGCCATGTCGAGCCATGCCATCGTGCTTCCACTGATGGACGCCGCGAACGTGAATAGCGCCTATTGCCGTCATTCCGGACGCAGTGAGGATTATTACGCCTTCAGGAGATCCCTTCTCGCTCACTCCGCGGGATGACAAAGGGGGGGGCGCCGTCACCTGCTTGAGCAAACCGGATACGACTTTGGCCGGCGGCAGCGCTGAAATAGAGTTAATGGCATATTTTTTGCTTAAATTATCGCAAAAAAAATCAAACGAGGTTTTCAATGGTTTCCAAGACCGGCATGACAATTTCAGATTACTTCCAACTGGCGAATATTAAATCTGATTTGAAATCGTTAGGATCCGTGCCGCCCTCACGGCCAAAAAACGGAAGGGACACTTTTCGTCAGATCATGGCCCGCAGCGGCAATAAATTCCGGCCTTCATCCGGCAAATTCGACCCACCCGACGCCGATTCAAACCCCACCGGTATGCGCTTGTCAGATTATTTCAGGCATCACCTACCGCCAAGGGCGGTTGGTTTTTCCCCTTCGGATACCAAGGTCAAGGTCGATGCACATGAAGGGGAAGGTCGCTATTGGGGCGCATCTGAAGTTGCGCCTGAATTCTCGGCCGATCCTCTCCGAATCTCTTCCCGAGGCGTTACCTCCGCCGCGACCAGGGGCCGAATCGAGGCTAGCATCAAAAAAGCCGCCGATAAGTATGGCCTCTCCCCAGCCCTGATCCAGAGCGTGATCAAGGCTGAATCCAACTTTCAGGTCGATGCCGTATCCAGCGCCGGCGCCCAAGGGTTGATGCAACTCATGCCGGCGACGGCCAAAGAACTGGGAGTGGTCGATGTTTTTGACATCGACGCCAATGTCGATGGCGGCACGCGGTATTTAAAACAGATGCTGGATCAGTTCGGCGGCGATATCAAACTGGCCCTGGCTGCGTACAATGCCGGCCCTGGAACGGTCCAACGTTACGGGCAGATCCCCCCTTATCGAGAAACCCGAAACTATATCGACCGGGTAATGCGGTTTGCGGAAATTCCTTCATAATTCCACGCGCCAAGAATCCCTGAAATTTCCAAAGCCGCCGTCACCTGCTTGAGCAAACCGGGCACGACTTTGGCCGGCGGCAGTGCTGAAGGATGACAACGCTGGTATTTCTCCCGTGTCGGCCGCCGACGAGGAAGTGGTGCCGGGGGGATGTATCCGGTTTGCGTAGAGGCGAGGCGGGGCAGGGGCCGGATCGCGGCCCCGTTCCAGCGGGGGGGGATGACCGTTGCTAAAATTGCAGCAACAGGTTTTACGCCTTGGACAGCAGATAGTGGAATGCCAAGGCGGCGCCGGCGGCAATGGTCACCAGGAGGCTGTAGGCAAAGGAACGGTCTTTTTTGGGGTTTTTGTTCCGGTTTCTACGTACAACCAAGGCCATTCTGGCCGGATTCTGATCATACGCGCTGGCGTAAGTCGAGTGCATGGATTCTCCTTATTTTAAACGAGAACGGTTTCTCTTTTTTGCTGAAGGAGCTTTCAACACTCGTGCCATGTTTTTACGTTGGGGACGAATTACGGTTAACATCTTGAAATAAGAATAAAAAATATTTTACTGAACTAAAAGTCTTTTTTGGAGAAGATGAATATCCGTTGAGAAGTACGTCATATTTGACATGTTTTGAACTTAAATGAGAATAACATACCGAATTTATATGAAAAAGAAAGATATGCCAATTATGGCGCATATTGTGCTGAAAATGGCATAAATATTGAGATATCAATAAGTTGAATCTTTTTTAGGAACCGAAGGCTCATTTAAAAATACGGGCAGCCCTACTGGATGCCGTATATTTTCATCTTTCGTTGCAAGGTCCGCAAGCCGATCTTTAGCACTTTTGCCGCACGAGTGCGGTTCCAGCGGCACTCGGCCAGGGCCGCGGTGATGCGACGTTTTTCGAACTCCGCCACGGCCTCGGCCAGGGGGAGCGCCGAGTCGGTTTCGTCCTGAGGGCTTTCGGGGGTGGCGGACGCCAACGGTTCCCCTCCGGTGAGATCGAGTCGCTTGAGCGTGACGAACCGGTAGAGCACGTTTTGCAGCTCCCGCACGTTTCCGGGCCAGGTGTGCGCCATCAGGGTATCCAGAATGGCACCGGTGATCCTGGGGCGCATCTTGCGGTCGTAGGCTTTCAGGAAGTGCTCCACCAGCAGCGGGATGTCCTCTTTGCGTTTTCTCAGCGGCGGCAGGTGGATCGGGATGACGTGAACGCGGTAGAAGAAATCGCTCCGCATCTCCCCGGATTTGACCCGTTCGGTAAGGTTCCGGCTGGTGGCCGCGATGATCCGGAAGTCCGGGTACCGCACCTCGCTGCCGCCCACCGGCATGTATCCGCCCCCTTCGATGGCACGAAGCAGCTTGACTTGCAGGTCCGTTCGGATCTCCCCGATCTCGTCCAGAAACAGGCACCCGCCGTCGGCTTTGTCCAGGAGCCCTTTCTTGTCGGTGCTGGCGCCGGTAAAAGCCCCCTTCTTGTGGCCGAAAAACTCGCTCTCCATCAGATGTTCGGGGATGGCACCACAGTTGATGGCGACAAAGTTTCGTTCCTGCCGCGAACTCATGGCGTGAATGGTCCGGGCCGCCAGCTCCTTTCCGGTTCCCGACTCGCCGTAGAGGATGATGTTGTTATCCGAGGCGGCGGCCATGAGCATCAGCTCGTAGACCTCCTGCATGGCCGGGCTCTTTCCCACGAGATCACCGAAGCGGTGGCGCTCTTCGATGCTGGTGCGCAACCGGATGTTTTCCTCCCGCAGGTGGGCCTCGCTCACCCGCAGGTCCTCCTCCATCCGTTTGCGCTCGTCGATGTCGGAGATCATGGCCTGGCAGTAAACCGAACCGTCGGAGAGGGTCACCGGGACGTTGATGCTGTAGTACCATCGGTTGTCACGGGGATTTTTCATTTCGAAGCGTACCCGCTTTCCCTCGAAGACCTGCTCGGCCACGCACCAGAGGCAGGGCGACTTTCGATGGTGCAGGGCCTCGTAACAGATGTGGCCCGTGACGTCTTGACCGATGATCCGGATGAGATTTTCGTTCAGAAAGCGCAGCCGGTAGTTTCGGTCGATGAAATAGATCCGCCCCTCGTATCCCTCCAGGATCGCGCTGTAGAGGGCTTCCCGGTCCCGAAGTTCCTGTTCGGTTTCCTTCAGGGAGGTGATGTCGATGATCGAGGCGATGCAGCGGCCCGGCTCGGAGAGCGCGCCCACCTTGATAAAAATGGTCTTGACGCCCCCGTTGCGGTCCAGGATGCGGCACTCGTACTCATCGGGGGCTTGGCCGCCCTTGGCGCGGCGGGCGAAGTGGTATCGGGTGACGGTGGCGCGGTCTTCCGGATGTACGAAATCGGTCCACTTCATCCGGTTCTCGATTTCAGTGCCGCTATACCCGGTAAACTCTTCGAACTTGGGGTTGGCCATGGAGATGGTGAAGTCCCGGTCGACGATGATCGACGGGGCGCCGGAGTGGCGGAAGATGGCCCGGTACCGGTTTTCGGCGGTGGATAGATCGGCGGTGCGGGACGCCACCTGGTGCTCCAGATGCCACTGGTATTCCTCGAGTTGCTCTTCGGTCTCCCTTTCATGGGTGACGTTTCGGACGATGGCGATGGCTTCATCTTCGGTGCTTTTGACGATGGGCGATTCGTAGTGCCGCGGGACACCCTCAACGGAGAGGGTGTACTGGATCTGCTGCAGCCGTCCACTGGAAAAGGCTTTTTCAAGACCATCGATAAACGCCGCGGCCGCCGTGCCGGGCAGCACGTCCTCAATCTTTTGTCCCCGGTATGCGTCGGCGGGACGAAACAAATCCTGAACGTTGCCTTCGAAACTGCGAAATACATGATCTCTGCCGATGCGGATGATCAGGTCTGGAATCGCATCGACGACGGCCCGAAAAGAAGCCTGCTCGGACTCGAACAACCGGGATGTCATGGGGCCTCCCGCTAGGTGTGGTGATCGCGAATGGATCAGTCTCTCGTTTTGGTAAAATCGGATCTTATCAAAAAAAACGAGTGGATGACATGATTTGCGCGGTATGTCAATATTGGCACAGCTTTACAGGCGTTTAGAAATAAGAGGCCTTTCGCTGTCCTCGCCGTCTGTGAGATGGGTGTTTGCGGGCATCCAGCGGTTCAGGTGGGAGTCGTTCTGGACGCAGCGCATGTTGGCGGCGCTGTAAAACTGCCTCAAAGGAGGCAAACGAATGCCTTCTTCGCCGCGCAAGGGCTTTTTACCATGGTCGAAAGCCCGTGCTCTGGCAAACCGACCACGATGTTGAGACCACAAACGGGAGAGCCGTATGCGGGAGAGCCGCATTCAATGTGTGTCTTGGTGCTGTCGGCCCCCGCATGATCAATTCGGGGACGGTACGCTTATTTTACAGCTCATCCACCCACCGCCAGCGCCAGGCTTTCCCATCCCACTGGCGCCGGAGGTTGTCTTGGTCATGGGTGAAGGACAGGGCGGCATGGAGGGTTGGGGCATCGTAGCGGCAGCGGGTGGCCAGGCGTTGGCTCAAGGCATCCAGGGATGAGGTTGAATTGAATTGCGCGGCATCGCCCGGATCTGTTTCCAGCAGCTCGCCCATCATCAGATCATAGAGCAGCACGGTGCGCTCCAGGTTGATGATGGTGTCGGCCTCGTCGGCACTGGCCTCGCCGGTGCCCATGCGTCGCTGGATATCGCCGAGGTAGGTATCGAAGCGCTGTTTCCAGCCGCCGGCGATCTCGTCCAGGCGGGCCGCCGGAACGGTGGCGGTTTCCACGATGGCCCGGTTGGCGTGGTACTGGCGCCAGTCGTCGGTGAGGATCTTGATGCCGTACTCGGCGGCCCGCTCCCGGACCCGGGTGCCGGGGAAGGGAGCCAGGAGGTGGAAACCATAGGAGACGCCCATGGTTTCGAGACGCTTGCCGAAGGCCAGGGTCCGTTCGATGGTCTCCGGCGTCTCTCCGGGAAGTCCGAGAATGAAGCTGCCATGGGGCATCAGGCCCGCTTCGTTGCACATGGCCACTGCCGTTTCCACCTGGGCCAGGGTGATCCCCTTGCGGATGGTCTTGAGAATGTCGGGATCGCCGGACTCGATGCCGAAGCTCACCGCCTGGCAACCGGCCTGCCGCATTTTTTTCAGAAGCGCCACCGAAACGGTATCCACCCTGGCAAACGAGGTCCAGCGCACCTGCAGCCCGCGATGGAGGATTTCGTCGCAGACCGCCAGGCAGTGGCTGGTGCTGGCAGTGAACAGATCGTCGGCCAGGTTGACCTGATGGAAGCCGTAGTCGGCGATCTGCGCCAGTTCATCCACCACCCGCCCCGGGTTGCGGTAGCGCACCCGGGCGCCCACCATTTTGCGGCCCACGCAAAAGATGCAACCGTGGGGGCAGCCGCGGCTGGTGGTCATGCTGATGGGCATGTGCAGGGCCCGGTAACGGCCCAGGGGCAGCAGGTGGCGGGCCGGGGGGGCCAAGGCATCCAAATCGCTCTGGAGCACCGGCCAACCGTTGTCGATGATGGCTTCATCACGACGAGAGACGATACCCGGCACCTGCGATCCGTCGCTTCCCTCCGCCAGCGCCCGGGCCAAGCGGACGATGGTGGTTTCCCCTTCGCCCCGGGCCACCATGTCCACCGCCGGATATCGTTTCAACGTTTCCTCGGCCCAGAAGGTCACATGGGGGCCGCCGATCACCGTCGGCACTTCCGGGGCCAGCGCCTTGATGTCCCCCAGCACGCCCACGGCATGGTCGAAGGTCATGGTCACCGCCGTGGCGCCCACCAGCCGGGGCTGGCCGGCGTCGAGGATCTGTTGCAGGCGTTCGGGGTGATATGCTTCCACCACCAGGTCGAGAATCCGGACCTCGCATCCGGCCGCTTCCAGGGCGCCGGCCAGAAATGCCAGTCCCAGGGGCGGCGAGGGGGTTTCATCGATGGGATAGAAGGGGTTGATCAGCAGGACGGGGAAGGGGTGTTTCACGTTGCGGGTTCCAATCGGGAGAAATGGCTAAAATGTAGAATGACTAAAATGATTAGAATGACTAAAATTAAAAAAGATAGAACGACTAAAATACGGGTGTCGCCGTGCGCCGGGATTTCGGATCCGTTCGATCCGTCCGATCGGCAGCTCGGCGGTTTTGCCAAGGCCAAGCAAAACGGCCCGGGAATACTCCCGGGCCGTTTCCATGGTGC